>JADMIO011472221.1_pt1 | contig 46729 bp, 31 predicted proteins | sample 8958161 | NCBI WGS metagenome assembly JADMIO01 (sample SAMN16585339, study PRJNA669376) | soil metagenome | isolation source: Crop rotation soil | place: USA: Cullars Rotation, Alabama | collected 2011
GGGAGATTTCTCCCGCCAGTACTTTTTTGATCCAATAATTTTACCGTTTAAAATGCCCGGTGTTCTTTCACCCAGGATCGGATATAATCTGCGATCTCTGTAGTAGTGGTACCTGGCTGAAATAATTTACCAACTCCCATTTCATTCAATGTTCTCATATCTTCTTCGGGAATGATGCCTCCACCGGTGAGTAACACATCGCTCATGCCCTTTTCTTTCATCAGCTGTATGATCTTTGGAAAAACGGTATTGTGTGCTCCGCTCAAGATGCTGATGCCAATTGCATCTACGTCTTCCTGTAATGCTGCGTTCACAACCATCTCGGCCGTCTGTCGCAAACCGGTGTAAATTACTTCCATCCCGGCATCCCTTAATGAGGTGGCAATTACTTTTGCTCCACGGTCGTGGCCATCCAAGCCTACTTTTGCAACTAATACTCTGATGGGTCTGTTCATAATAATAAAGTTAACCAAAAATCAGAGACGCCAATTTAATACGGGTAACCGTTTCAGCTATGCCAATGGTCGCCGCGATCACAAAGACAGCCGGTCCCATTTTACTTCCCACCAGCATTATCCTGAATATCATCTGCAATTCGCCCACTTTGATATTTTTTTCCGATGCTAAACTTTTGAAGACGGCCTCGATGCTGCCTTCACTCCAGTCTGGCAGTTCTTCAAACCGCTTTGTCAATAAAGAAAAATATTCTTTTTTCGCTGCGTCCCATTTGGGCTTCACGGATGCTTCATCAAATGTTGCCGGGGCTTTGAAAAAGAAAGACCCCTGGTCATAAAAGTCGGTCAATAGGGTACACCGGTCTTTTATTAACTCCATTATTTTTAGCAGGTACGAAGGTTCGCTATCAACCCCTTTCTGCTTCAAAAGATCCTTAACGGTTCCGATATAGTGAGCAACCGGCAACTTCTTTATCCATTCGTGATTGAACCATTTTGCTTTTTCAAAGTCGAATTTTGCACCGCCTTTGTGAATTCTTTCGACCGAGAATTTATCTACCAGTTCCTGCAATGAAAAGATCTCCTGCTCGGTTCCATCATTCCAGCCTAAAACTGCCAGGAGGTTAATGAACGCCTCAGGCAAAAATCCCAGTTCCTTAAAGCCCCTCGTGACCTCTTCAGATACAGGGTCTTTCCAATCCATTGCGTATACAGGGAAACCTAACCTGTCTCCGTCCCGCTTGCTCAATTTACCGTTGCCATCGGGTTTCAATATTAAAGGGAGGTGAGCCCACTGGGGCATATTGTCAAGTCCGAATAAATGTTTCCATAATAAAATATGCACCGGCGCACTGGGCAGCCATTCTTCGCCCCGGAATGCATGAGATATTTTCATCAGGTGGTCATCCACTACAACAGCGAGGTGATAAGTGGGCATTCCGTCGGCTTTGAGCAATACCTTGTCATCAACGTTATTGCTGTCGAACATAAGATCGCCACGTATCATATCATGGAAGGGGATCTGTTCGTTAGGGTTTACCTTAATGCGAATAACATAGGGGGTCCCTGCTCCCAGTAGTTCCTGCGTTTTTTCCTGTGAAAGACTGAGCGAGTTGCACATGTCCATCCGCACCTGGTGATCATATTGGAGACTGTTGCTTCCGGCAGCCTTCAACCTTTCCCGCATGGATTCTAATTCCAATGCTGTATCAAAAGCATAATAAGCATGTCCTTCTTTTAGGAGTTGCTCAGCATATTTTTTGTAAATAGCTTTCCTTTCGCTTTGTCGATAGGGAGCATAGTCGCCTCCATGAACTACGCTTTCATTGGGCTCAAGGCCACACCATTTGAGGCAGGCGAAAATATATTCTTCTGCGCCGGGCACGTACCGGCTCTGGTCAGTGTCTTCAATGCGAACAATAAAATCTCCTCCATGCTTTTTGGCAAACAGGTAATTAAATAACACCGTTCGAACGCCGCCCAGGTGCAAACCCCCGGTAGGGCTTGGCGCAAAGCGCACTCTTACTTTATTCATAGGCTGCAAAGATAAGCTGAGATACGACTTTATTAAGCGGTGAATGATCGCGTCTTGGCCGGTCCAACGGTTGTAATAAAAAAGCCGCTGATTGAGAGACCGGCGGCTTTTTTTAAATAGTAAGTATTAAAGTCAGTATGGACCAATGTAGGTATAGGTATTTCCTCCGGTCCTTGCCCATTCGATCTTATAGTAAAACGATCCTGACGGGCAAATGGTCACCGGGATGCCTGTAACATCTAATCCATAAGTAACAGTAGTGGTCGCGATCGGTACAACATGGGTGATCTGTCCGCTCACTAACCTGAAATCACAACTTTGCTTAATAACCAAAGGTTGGGTGATGGAAGTTGTAAAAGTGCGGTTAAAACGATTAGTACCCCATTCAGCGTTGCCGCTTCCAACAGGGTCGCCTATACCCGTAATGGTGATAACGATACCGCCATTTACACCTGCATCATAAGTGAATACGCGCCTCCTCGCAAAATTCCATTTGCGCTGTGTGTTGTCATCGAAGGTGACGGTTACTCCTGCTCCTGCACTTTTGATCTCATGTGTTATAGTTCCCAGTGAGGCAAGGTTTTTTAAAAGACCACCGGATACGTTGGTGATCGTTTTGGTTCCGTTTATAGTAATGCTTTTGCCATCACGTTTACGTGTGATCTTTAGATTTTGAGCGTCTACCGTTAACACAGCGCCGGCATTTTTCCACCTAAAATCGGGTGCGAAAGAAAGAACCACCTTACCGGTACGGGTACGGGTATTGTTGCAGTTGCTGCCGTTATAAGTTATAGTGATTGTGTGGGGAGAACTTTGAAAATCAGTGGTGATAGTGGCGTCACAGGGAAGCGGGAGCAGACCGCCGACAGGCCTTTGCTGGTTGATACCGTTGTTTGCGGGCCGTTCGTTATAAATCCCTCCATAATTATCAAGGGCCGCATTCGCCTCATTATCAATTGCGTCATTTTCGTTGCTGAAACGTGCCTGGTCGTCAGATTGCACCTGTACTTCAGTAGTAGGATCAGAAGGGGTGGTGTTTTCTTTGTCATTTTTTTTACACGAGGTAAAACTGATTGCAAATGAAGTGATTACGAATGCTATCAGGAGATTTTTTGTTTTCATACACTAAGTTTTGTTAATGGTTTTAATTTTTTGTTGAATTAAGACTTAATACTTTAATCAGGGTTTAATCGCCATAAAAAATTAATTTGCCCCATGTTCTATTTCGTAAAAACGCCGTGGTGGATGAGGAAATTGTATAAAAATTGTGCCTGGCAAATGCCGGGCACAGACAAGACGATCTACCTGACTTTTGATGATGGCCCACACCCGCAAATTACCAATTTTGTGTTGGATGAGTTACAGAAGTATAATGCCAGGGCAACTTTTTTTTGCATTGGAAAAAATGTAGTGGCGCAGCCTTCTGTATATAAAAGGATCATTGAGGAAGGACATAAGGTCGGTAATCATACCTATGATCATCTCAATGGATGGAAATCCAATGATGACATTTATCTCCAAAATATTTTTGAAGCAAAAAAGCAGATCGATTCGAATCTGTTTAGGCCACCTTATGGAAAGATCACGTGGTTCCAACTGCAGCAATTGTCGGCTCAAAAATTTAAATTAAGGACCATTATGTGGTCCGTGCTAAGTGGGGATTTTGACACACAACTCTCCCCCGAAAAATGCTTTACGAATGTTATGAAAAATACCGGCGATGGATCCATTGTTGTATTTCACGACAGCGAAAAAGCTTTTGAACGTTTACAATACGCATTACCGAGATCACTTGATTTCTTTTCATCAAAAGGATACCGGTTTGAAAGTATAAAAATGAACAGTAATGAAGCTTAATAAAGGAACAAGGTTATTGGAGAGGCTATTTTATAGCTTTAAAAAATTGGGCCGGGGTAGAAACCCTGGCCCGTTTTTAATCCGTACCCTATGAAAACTGGCATAAATTTACATTCTTTTTTAATAATACAAACATTTTTTTTCCAGTGGAAAAAGGTTTTGTTATAACTGAATCGGGTATTTGTGTTGTGTGTATAGTAATCCACTGAAAGGCTTACCCAGCATAGTATTGATGATTTATGACGCTTATAATTAGGCATTGATTTGAAAGATCCGGAGCCTTGTATTTTTAATATTGATAATATGATACTGATCGATACCCATTGTCACCTTTATTCAGAAGAATTCACAGAAGATATCGGAGAGGTAATTCAGAGAGCAACAACTGAAGGAGTGCAGAAGTTTTATCTGCCTTCAATAGACAGTGAGGCTATTGCTTCGATGTTGGTGCTGGAACAGAAATACCCGAAAAAATGCATTGCCATGATGGGATTACATCCCTGTTATGTCAAAGAAAATTACCAGGAGGAACTCGAAGTAGTTAAACAATGGCTGGCAAAGAGAAACTTTGCAGCTATAGGAGAGATCGGTCTTGACTTTTATTGGGATAAGACATTTATAGCGCAGCAATATGACGCTTTCCGGACACAAATCGAGTGGTCCTTACAATACAAATTGCCGATCGTAATTCATTCCAGAGATGCGATACAGGAAACTATCAATGTCGTAAAAGAATATGCACCCAGGGGTATCAAAGGGATATTTCACTGTTTTGGGGGTAATTATGAAAATGCAAAAGAGATCATCGATGCAGGTTTTTACCTCGGAATTGGCGGCGTCATTACTTATAAAAATTCAGGATTGGGTGAAATATTGCCCAGGATCGACCTGCAAAATATTGTACTGGAAACAGATGCACCCTACCTGGCTCCAGTCCCGTTCCGGGGAAAGCGGAATGAAAGCAGCTATTTAAAATATATTACTGAAAAACTGGCAACCATAAAAAATGTCAGCATTGAAGAGGTGGCTGCAGTCACGACAGCCAATGCAGAAAAAATATTCGTCTTGTAGTTTCGATACTGTATTTTTGCCCTCCCAAAAAAGGAGACTTGTCCGAGTGGTTGAAGGAGCACGCCTGGAAAGTGTGTATACGGGAAACCGTATCAAGGGTTCGAATCCCTTAGTCTCCGCGACATCCTTCAGCTTCTGAAGGATTTTTTCATTTACCTGGTCCTCTGGCATAAAAAACCATTTGAACTAAAAGCGTCAAATGGTCAATTGGGTTTGGTTATCTACAGGTGCAGGGTGATCCTGCTTATTATTGAATCTAATAGAATATCCTGCCAAGGCCCTGCTGAGCATGATATCAGCTTTTGCTACAAGGCTGGTATGTGCGTAATTTACCGGCAACCGGTTCCTTCCTTTTAATTCAGGAAAATGATCTCATGGCGATAGCTTTGTAAAAAAGCCATCCAAGCTCTGCGCTCGAATGGCCGGTTGGTTGGTCAATTGTAGGAAGAGTTTCAAGTAATCCTACCAATTTTCGTTTATCGGAAACTGCTATTATCTGATTAGAGGAGAAAAATAAGGCAGCACCCGAGAATAATACATCCCCTAAAAGATTGATTTTTTACCCTAAAAGCTAAATTATGCCCCCGGATTTTGTAAGCTCTCATTGGGTAAATCCTGGTTTGCAGAAAGACAATTAAGACTGCCTGAACAAATTTTTAAAAAAATAATAGGTAAGTTTGATTGGTAAATTATGACGCCAACAAAAAAAAATACTGCCAGGAAGGGCGATCACTACCAAAGTTTTATGGTAGAAATGCCGAATATCTTTAAGGTACGGTCAGACAAGGCCGTTGTTTTTTTACCAGAGGACGTGGGTATTGGCTTCTCAAGAAATCTAAGTCTGGAGAAAGGGCTGAATGTGCGAAATCTGAATTTCTTTTTAAAGGGTGATTTCGAATTTATCCGGATGCCAAGAAAAAAAGGAGAGGAAAAGACTTTCCAATTGTATTATTTTTTGGATGATACAAAGTTTCATTTTATGTTGGATGCAGACGAGGAACCATTACCCCCGGACTCCTTTTCCAATATACTTTTCTTGTCGAACGACATTAAGATACATGGCCGCTTTGAAAAAAATGATACCGTTAAAATGGTTGTCATATCATTTTCGCTCTCCTGGTTGCATGGACAGGGATTTAATACCCTGGAAAACTGGAAGCCATTTTTGACAGACACACAGGAAAGGGACCATGGAATATTAATGATGCTATCTCCTGATGTGGCAGATTATAAACTAGCAGAAGCGATCAATTCAAAACATATTCCGGGAAGTGATTTCCTGTTTCCAATAAAGGCAAACGTTCTAAAATTGATCGAACGATTTTATACGGCCCTGGCGGAAGAGAAACAACCTGCTAATTCGCAGCGATCAGATTATTTCCTCCAGATGATAAGGGTAGAAAAGAAAGTTAATGAATATCTTACCAGCAACTTACCCTTGATCAAAGATCTGGCAAGAGAGTTTAATATGAGTGAAAGTAACCTGAAAAAGCATTTTCGGATCGTTTACAAAAAAAATATCTACGAGTATTATCTTGAAAAGAAAATGAACCTGGCAAAAGATATGGTTCTTGCTAACGGGTCGCAGGTTTCAAAAATAGCCTATTCATTGGGTTACGAAAAAGTGGCCAGCTTCTCGAATGCCTTTAAAAAAGCATTTGGTGTCCTACCAAGCCGGCTAAAACCTAACACATCCCCGCAAATTTAATATCCGTAAAGATACCTTTTAAAACATTGGTTGCCTTGAACTATTTTGAAATATATTTCGATCCTTAAGACAAATAGAGAAAGGAAAAAAAGAAGTATATTTAGCCAGGTAGTTACGAAAAGTAAAGAAAGATGGAGAAGAAATTGAATTGCATTTTATTGATCGATGACAACGCAGATGATAATAGTTATAATCAGATCATCATTGAAAAGATGAACATTGCCGACAATGTACATGTTGCCGAAGATGGATTGGAAGCTTTGAAATTCCTTTCCGAAAATAACCAGGAACCACCCGAATTGATCCTGCTGGATATAAATATGCCTAAAATGAACGGATGGGAGTTCCTGGAGGCATACAAATCGCTGAATGATAACAAGGATGTCGCAAAGAACGTAGTAGTGCTCGCTACAACGCTAACACCAGAGGATAGCCGAAAAGCAGCGGCAATACCCGGGGTTTCGATTCTTAATACCAAACCGCTGACTGCGGAAATGATGAATGACATACTTCAAAAGCGTTTGCCGGAAGCCGGAAATAAGACCGGGGATGATCCGGATATGGATAGCAGGCCGGGATCAAAATAGACGTACGGATTTAATCTCTTACAGTTAATACAACTACTATTGCTATGAGCAGATTTTTTCGTTTCAGGCGACTCAGGGATATTTCAATTACCAAGAAACTTTATTTTGTTGTTGGTGCGATGGCTGTGCTGATCGCGGTGGAATTGCTGACACTCTGGTTTGCCATCCATACGCTATCCGCAGTAAGGGGGCTCGTTGGAGCAGAAGGATTGTGGTCAAAAGCGCAGAAAGACGCCGTCTACCATTTGAGGAAGTATACTCTTACACACAATGAAAATGATTACCTGGAATTTCAGCGGTTTATGGCTGTCCCCCTGGGGGACCATAAAACAAGAATAGAATTGTTAAAGGCAGCACCGGACATGGCTGTTGCGAGGCAAGGCTTCCTGGAAGGGCGTAATCATCCTGAGGATATTGACGGGATGTTGAAGTTATTCAGAAGGTTTTACAAGGTGTATTATATCAATAAGGCAATTTCAATATGGACGAAAGGAGATTCGCTGATCGCGTACGTCATACCCATCGGAGAAAAACTTCATGCAGAGATAGCCTCGCCTTCTCCTTCCCCGGAAAAATTGGACAGGCTAATCGGGGAAATTGACCCGATCAACCAGCAGCTTACGAGACTTGAAGATGATTTTTCCTATACACTGGGGGAGGGATCGCGATGGCTTGAAAACCTGATCATGAAGCTCCTGTTGATCGTGGCATTAACAGTGGAAATAACCGGCCTGGCATTGTGTATAGCAGTGACAAAAGGAATCGCAAAAGGATTAAATGAAATAAACAGGGCTACCGTAAAAATAACCAAAGGCGACCTGAGCGCCAGGGCGACAGTCTTTTCCCAGGATGAGATCGGTCGGGTAGCCATAGCCGTGAACCAGATGACGGAACAACTGGTGCATTCCAATAAGGAACTGGCACAGTTTGCCTATATCGCATCGCATGACCTGCAGGAGCCGCTAAGGACCATCTCTAATTTTACAAGTTTGTTGCAACAGGATTATAAGGGTAAACTGGATGCGAATGCAGATAAGTACATGGATACTATTTCCAGGGCTACCCTAAGGATGCAGTCGCTTATCAAGGACCTGCTGGACTATTCCAGGATCGGAAATAACGGGGATCCCTCACCGGTTGATTGCAGTATCCTGGTAAAGGAAGTGCTGAAAGACATGGCGACTGCAATAAACGAAAGCGACACAGAAATCCATTTGCAGAAACTGCCCGTAATAGACGGTTACCCGGAACTGAGGGCCCTGTTTCAAAACCTGATCAGCAATGCGGTCAAATTCAGAAACCAAGGAGCAAGAAATATCGTAAGTATTGCCGCCAAAGAGGATAATGGTGATTGGCAATTTTCGATAAAGGACAACGGCATCGGGATTGAAAGTATTTACTTCGAGAGAATATTTATTATCTTCCAGAAACTGCATACCCAAAAGATCTACCCGGGAACGGGCATTGGTCTTGCCCAATGCAAGAAGATCGTGGAATTGCACGGCGGGAGAATATGGGTGGAATCAGACTACGGAAAAGGAAGTACTTTCTATTTCTGCATCCCTAAACAAATGCGTACATGAAAAAAAAGTTGGATTGTGTTATGTTGATTGATGATAATGAGGACGACAACTTTTATCACCAGGTGGTTTTGGAGAGGGCGGGAGTCGCAAAGAACGTACAAATAGCGTCAACTGCCTTTGAGGCCCTGGATTTCCTTACAAAGGGGACGGTTATCCCAGACATCATATTTTTGGATATCAATATGCCTGCGATGGATGGGTGGGAGTTCATGGAGGAATACATGAGGTCAACGGCAAATAAAAAGGTGCTTATTATCGTGCTGACAACGTCCCTCAACCCGGCCGACAGGGAGTATTCTAAAAATAAATCCGGCATCACCGAATTCAGGACCAAGCCACTTACGTATGAAATGGTCACCGAAATATTTGACCGCTATTTTCCTGACAAAATGCCCGGAGAGAAGAAGATCACTTAGATTCCTCGTAACTCCTGATCTTGTTGTATAAGGTCTTCCTGTCGATCTTTAATAACTCTGCAGCCTTCGTCTTGTTGAAATTGACTTCTTTTAACACGTTCATAATTGCCTCATACTCTGCCTTTGAGGCCGTATCCTTCAGATCGATAGGTTCTTTTGCAGTGGCAGCCCCCGGGCTGTTATTATCGTGCGCTCCATACTGAGGAAAAGTAGGATTGGAATTCGTTATTTCCCACGGCAACGTATTGGTTGAAATTTTACCTGAACTGGTTAGTAATACAGCACGCCTTACCACATTCCTGAATTCCCTTAAATTCCCTGGCCACGAATAGTTGACGAACATATTCATAATCTCGTCCTCGAAGCCATCCACCTGATCTTTGTTCAATTCAGCTTTGGTGTTATTCAGGAAGAAGTCTGCAAACAGCGGGATATCTTCTTTCCTGTTCCGCAGAGCGGGAAGGCTGATGGAAAATTCATTAAAACGGTGATAAAGGTCTTCTCTGAATTTACCTTTCCTATAAGCATCCTGCAGATTTTCGTTGGACGCGACTATTATCCGTACATCAACATCCATTTCCTTTGTTCCCCCAACCCTCTTAAATTTTCTTTCCTGTATCACTCTTAACAAAGAAGCCTGGATCTCCGCTGACAGGTTAGCTACTTCATCTAAAAATAGCGTACCTCCATTGGCCAATTCAAAGTGTCCTTCTTTATCGGTCTGCGCGCCTGTAAAGGAACCCTTCATATGTCCAAAAAGTTCACTACCTGCCAACTCTTTTGATAAGGTGCCACAATCCATCGCAACGAATGGCTTGTCCTTCCTCATGCTTTTTTCGTGGATGGTTTTTGCAATTACTTCCTTGCCCGTTCCGCTTTCTCCATATAAGATGATACTCAGATTAGTGGGGGCAACTATTTCAATCTGCTTATATAATTCCTTTGTAACACCGGCCGCTCCTACCAAAAATCCATTGCTGCCGGTTTCCTGTCTTTTTGCCTTTTGAGCAGCAACCCCTTCCCTCACACCAGGTTGATGGGCAGGTTGATTCACTGCCTTGTTCAATACATTTAGTACTTCGTCGGGGATCAGCGGCTTGGTGATATAGTCAAATGCGCCTAATTTAATAACGTCAACAGCAGTTTTTATATCGGAATAGCCCGTAATGATCAGGACAATGGTCTGTGGATCGATGCCTTTGATCTCTATTAATACATCTTTACCGTCTTTCTTTTCACCTAAGCGATAATCACATATTACGATGTCGGATTTTTGCTCCTTGAATTTTTCAATACCTCTATGTGCTGAATTAGCAGTATCTACCTCGTAGTCATTCTTGGAAAGAAAGCGACTTAGCAAAAGGCACATATCAGTGTCATCATCAATCACCAATATTCTTTTTTTCATATGATTTTTTCTTTAAGTTAAAGATACAATTAGTTTACAACTTCTTTTGAGAACAAATGCAGCAAAGGAGATCTTGTCTCGTGATCTGCGCGGGCCACGTGTCCATAGGGAGCTGGATTCCACACGCCAATGTAAATTTCAAGGGAACAAGTAATTCGCTAATTAAAATAGGCTTACGATTTCAGAGAGATCTTCCATCGTAAACCTATTTTTGTCCTTAACCTAAACCTTAAATCGTACCCTTTTTGTGCTGTTAAGCAATATTTTGGAAATACACCAGTTTATCATACTTCATTTTTAAATAAAGAAAATACCTTGCCAAAAATGATCTTACCAATATTTTCAGCAAAACCGTCTTTACTTTCTTTGGAAATTAGAGACATGTGGCAAAAAGGCCTCAAACTGTGGAAAATGCTATGCGATTTTTTTTTAATCCGTTTTTTATTTTATTAAATTTGTTTCGAAAAGCAACCTGACCTGACTATCAAAACCCATCAATTTTAAATATTGGCAGTAAAGTTGTTCATATTCAGGTAAATGAAAACTGCTTAATAGAAATAAAACTCCCAAAAATTGAGAATGGTGAAAGCATTAATTATAGATGATGAGATAGATATATGCTATTTACTCAGTGGTATATTGAGAAATAAGAATGTATATCCTGATTATGTGAATTCACTATCGGAGGCCACAGCCGCCCTAAAAAAAGAAAGTCCTGCTATCATTTTTTTGGACAATCATCTACCGGACGGGATGGGTATGGATTTTATCGCCCACATCAAGAATAATTACCCATCCATTAAAATAGTAATGATCACGGCCTATGATACATCGGTGGATCAGAACAAGGCATTGGAGTTGGGGGTCGATAAGTTCATCGGTAAACCTTTTACCAGGGATATCATCAATCAAACAGTTGAACAGCTCGTTCACTAGTCATATTTCCACAAACACGTAGATTTTTTTTCCCGCCTTATATATTTTCGCATAGGGCACTCCCGCGAAAAGAACCCGTTTAGGCTGAGTTTCAGGGGCCTTCCCATTGTGGCAGAGTTTTTAATACATCTTATATGATCGTTCATTTTTAAAATTAGATGTTATGGGAAACTTACTATACCTGATAGCCGTTGTCTTAATAATAGCATGGGCTATCGGTTTTTTAGGGTATCACGCAGGGGGTCTTATCCACATATTACTTGTTATTGCAATCGTCGCTATCCTGTTGAAGGTGATACGAAGGGCAGGGGATTAGACCTTAGGATTGGCCGGTGGTGGAAACAAAATCAAATTTTATGATAAACGTGGTGCCTTCCCCGGGAGCACTTACCACTTCAATGGTCCCATTGTGATTTAAAATGATATTTTCGGTATTGGTAAGTCCTAACCCGTTTCCCTTCGTCTTGGTGGTGTAGTAGGGTTCAAACAATTTGCCCAGGGCCGTTGCATCCATACCTATTCCATTGTCACTTATTTCGATGACACACTTGTTGTCCTCATTTTTTGTGAAGATGGTTAAAACTCCTTTAGTTCCCTCCATGGCTTCTGCAGCATTTACAACAATGTTCAACAAAGCGATCTTGATCTTCGCGGGATCTACAGAAATATCACACATGTCCGGGGTGTAAAATTTGGAAACTTCTATTTGATTCAACTCAAGCCTGTCTTTGGCAAGTTCAAGTACTTCGTCCAGTAACTCATTGACCGAAACGTTTTCACGGCTAAGGTCCACGAACCTTGTAGCGCTCAGCAATTCTGTGATCAATTGATTGATGCGTTTGCTGTTGCGCTGGATCATATCGAACAGCATGAGGGAGTTTTCGTCTGTAGGTCCTGTCTCGGACCTAAGCTGGCTCGTAGCAAGGTCTATATTGGTTAAAGGGTTCCGTACTTCATGAGCGATCGTCCGTGCCATCCTTCCTGTTGCCGCAAATTTTTCAGCGCTTCGCATTTGTATCAATTCTTTGTTGGCAATATCCAGTTCTTCTATCCTCCTTTGCAGCTGCTCCTGGAATTCGGTCACTTTTTTATCGGCGGTTTTACGGGCTATGTTTTCACGCATATAAGTGATAAATCCAAAGAAGGCAAATATAAAGGCAAGTACCAGCGAGGTAACAATAATAACATTCATCGCTATATACCGGGAGCTTAACTCCGATGTCCTTGCGGTCAGTAATTCGGTTTCTTTTGCCTTCAATGTGCTGATATTACTCCGGATGCTATCCATCAATAATTTGCCATAGTTGGTGGGCTTCACGATAGAGTCCCTTATATCAAAGTTGCGGTTCTTATAAAAATTTTTGGTCAGCGTAAGAATATCATATTTCTTGTCGATCTGCGCTTTTACAGTATAAAGTAATATTTGTATCGAGGTATTTTCCCTTGTCTCCCGCTTGAGCAGGTCAAAAGTGGAATCGACCATTGGCCGGCTTTGTTCGAAGGGTTCCAGGTATTGTTTATCTTTCATGATAAGGAAGCCCCGCACGCCCGTTTCCGCATCCTTTACATAGGATATCAGGGACTCAAGGTGAGTGATCACCATATTGCTGTGACTTACCCATTTTGACTGGGTAATGAGTTGTTGGTTGGCATACCATGTGAGCGAATAAGAAATAAGCAATAGTAGAAAGGCAGCACCATAACCCAATTTGATGCGAAAATCCATTCTCAGTTGCTGGAGCAAACTTGCCATAGTAACTTCTTTTACCTGCCTGTAGAATATTTGTCCAAACCAACAGCCCTGGTGAACAAAAAATCAAGCCAGGTTTCCATGGTATAAATATTGATTTACTGATTACAATCTACGTTAGTTATTTCTCATTTATAACAATTTAAAACAATTTCATATGAAACCGAATATTGGGATCTCGGAAAAAAATACAAAGGGAATTACGGATGCGCTTTCTGCTATATTATCAGACGGGGTGATGCTGTACATAAAAACGCGGAAATTCCATTGGAATGTAAAAGGCGAAAGCTTTATGGAACTACACAAGCTTTTTGAAAGCCATTATAAACAACTGGAAGAGGCCATTGATGAGGTGGCTGAACGTATTAATAAACTGGGAGCTCCGACGATCGGAACAATGAAGGAGTTTGCAGCATTGTCTGCAGTGAAAGAGTCCCCTGGTAAATATCCTGCGCCAAAAGAAATGATAAAAGAGCTTTTAGGAGATCATGAGAACATCATAAAGTCACTCCGGAAACATATCGATGACTGCGAAGATAAATTCCATGATAAGGGCACAGCTGATTTCCTTACAGCGCTGATTCAGGATCACGAAACCATTGCGTGGACCTTGAGAAGATATTTCAATTAGATCAGAAAGTTCGACGAGGCACTAAGCCTCTATTCCGAGATCCTACTTGCTTGATTTTTTCGAAGCGAGGTAGATGATAAGTGCAATGACCCCGACAACAAGCAGGATACCGGTCCATACCCCTGCTTTAAAGATCCCTTTTACGATCTCGCAACTGCTCAGGGATAGCAGGGAAATTAATAAACCGTATAAAGAAATGCTGTTAATTTTCATATTTCGATTTTTATAAAATACGTCAACATAATTGTGCCATTAAATCGGTAAGCACAAAACACATCAATACTCCCTGACCTGCAATAATTTACACAGAATTTCTTTTTTTCTGGGGAAAATATTGCTCACCTCTGTTGGACTTTCCCGTAGAAAATCCGGCTACACGCCCTGACCTGCATAAATTTTACTTTAAATAAAAATTTTTGGCAGTATTTTAGTCATAGTATATAATTAAACAACTATTATTAACCTAAAACTTAAGATCATGAAAACGGGAAAGATCGTCGCTGGCATATTGATAGGAGCTGCTGCCGGTGCCGTATTAGGTGTTCTGTTTGCTCCGGACAAAGGGGAAAAGACCAGGAAAAAGCTGATGAAGAAAGGAAGTGATTTTACGGGCTCGCTGAAAGATAAGGTGAATGAGTTTGTGGATGGCATCAGGGATCATTTTGAAAATGCAAAAACGGAAGCCGAAGAGGTGGTGGAAGAAGGCAAAGGAAAAGTGACAGCAGTTAAGGCTGATATCAAACATGCTTTATCCTGAACCCTCGCTATATAAGCTCCCTGTTTAAATATAAGAAATATGGAAGAACCTACGACAGTGATCGAGTCTTTATTTGAGAGGACTGCCGATTACGTGGAAACAAGAATGGACCTGTTAAAGTTGAAGACGGTTGATAAATTCTCAGAGGCAATTTCTTCGATCGTTTCGGGATTGGCCCTTATTCTTTTTATTTCTTTTTTTGTTTTCCTGCTGAATATTGGGATCGCACTTTGGATAGGCGACCTGTTGGGTAAAAATTACTATGGGTTTTTAATTGTTGCAGGATTTTATGGGCTCGTCGGACTGATCGTATACGTCTTCAGGCGTCAATGGCTGAAGGATCCTGTTAGTAATTTATTCATTAAGAAAATGCTCAACTGATTATGATGGAGATCAACAATATGGCAGAGCTAAAAATGGCCATTTTGAAGTTGGAGGAAAAGGAACGGCTGCAAAAAAAGGAGTTGATTAGTGAGGTGCACAACCTTTATGAAAGCATGAAACCCGCCAATATTTTAAAGGAGATCTTTCACAAGATCACGGGATCATCAGGCGAAGGCGGACTAAATGTTCTTAATGCAGCAATTGGGGTAGGAGCAGGGGTCCTCTCTAAAAAATTATTTGTCCGCGGATCGGGCAACCTGATCAGGAAAATACTGGGCATTGCAATAGAACTAGGGGTAGCAAAAGCAGTGGCAAAGAATTCAGGGCATATTGCAGATAAGATCAAAACCTTCGGCATAAAGGCGATAAAAAAAATTATTACACCCGGCAAGACCAGGAAAGCTTACTAATGAAGCCCGGGTTTGTTTATGATACCCATGGGTAAACCCTTTGATTTCAGCTATCTTCGCGGCAGCGTTATGTCAAGATTTCTGATCATAGGTCTGGGCAATGTGGGAAATGAATATGCCAACACCCGTCATAACATCGGTTTCGATGTAGTCAACGCATTTGTAAAAAAGCACGGAAGCAATTTTAGGGTAGACAGGTTAGCGTATGTCGCTGAGGTCAAATGGAAAGGAAAGCAATTTATTTGCATTTGTCCCACCACCTATATGAACCTCAGTGGACGGGCATTCAAATATTGGCAGGATAAAGAAAAACTGCCCCTGGAAAATACCCTGACCATCGTAGACGATATCGCGCTACCGCTTGATAAGGTTCGTCTAAGGCAGGCCGGCACCGCTGCCGGGCATAACGGGTTAAAGGATATCGAAGCGATATTAGGTACTGATAAATATCCCAGGTTGCGATTCGGGATCGGCGACAATTTCCCCAAAGGCAGGCAAGTGGATTTTGTGTTAGGTAAATGGTCAAAAGACGAAGAACCGATGGTTAAACATAAAATCGAAAAATGTATTGAAATAATTGAGTCATGGGCAACCGCAGGTATAGATCAAACGATGAGCGAGATAAACAAGTTATCGATCAGTATTAAATAATAGCTAAGTAGTTGAATAAAGCCTGATAATTGTTTTTTTTATGTGATTTGTTTATATTCGCTCCTGAACTGTACACCCTACCCTTACTAAACCAAAAGAAGTGAACGATGAAGATAATTTGTGTTGGTCGCAATTATGCGACGCATGCCAAGGAACTTGGCAACCATATTCCAGATGAGCCGGTCATTTTCATGAAACCGAAAAGTGCCTTGCTGCAGAGTCATACCCCCTTTTATTATCCGGAGTTTACCAATGAATTGAATTACGAGTGTGAACTGGTTTTACGCATCTCTAAAAATGGGAAATATATACAGGAACGTCACTCCGCTAATTATTATAACGGGATCACGGTGGGGATTGATTTCACAGCACGTGACCTTCAGAATGACCTGATGTCGAAAGGACTTCCCTGGGAAAAATCAAAGGCCTTTGATAACTCTGCTGCCGTGGGAAAATTTATTGATATTACCCCCGAGTTCAATAAAAAAAATATACCCTTTAGCCTGCAAAAAAACAAGGAAGTTGTGCAGCAGGACAATTGCAGCAGTATGATCTTTGGCTTTGATACGATCGTCTCTCACGTCTCTAACTATTTTTCTCTTAACATTGGTGATCTTATTTTCACAGGTACTCCCGCGGGTGTAGGTGAATGTGTCGTGGGAGATGAACTGGAAGCTTTTATCGACAAACAAATGCTCCTTAAACTTGAGATAAAGTAATACTCCCCTCTGGTTTTATTTCGACCTTCCTCTTTTTGTTTTCATAACAAGTAGCTGTACGCGTACGTAAACCGGTCTTAACGACATTAATCACTACCTTTAATTACTCTTTCAGTAACAGGTGACGATAATGCTCAGCCAGGAAATTTTATTAAGGGCTTACCACTTAATGTACACGGTGAAGACCATGGCGGATACATATGAAGCCAATCGGCAGATCTGTAAATATGTTCATGCTACTTCCAGGGGCCATGAAGCCATCCAGCTGGCAACTGCCTTCCAATTGCAGCCTTTTGACTATATAAGTCCATATTACCGGGACGAGGCCCTGATGTTAGGACTTGGCTTTACTCCCTACGAGCTGATGCTGCAATTACTGGCCAAAGGGAATGATATTTTTACCGGCGGGAGGGAATACTATATTCATCCTAATTACCGCGGCGACGATAAACCAACCATTATTCATCAGAGCAGTGCCACAGGCATGCAGGCGATCCCAACAACCGGTATCGCGCAAGGGCTGCAATATTTGAATAGTATAGGCTCATCGGTGCTGAAAAAAGGCCCCAATGGCGAAAAACCAGTTGTTATTTGTTGCCTCGGCGATGCATCTGTCACCGAAGGCGAGGTGAGTGAGGCGTTCCAGTTTGCAGCATTACACCAGTTGCCGGTCATTTACCTGGTACAGGATAATAACTGGGGGATCAGCGCTACTGCTGAAGAGACCAGGACCACCAATGCAAGCCAGTTTGCAAAAGCTTTTAATGGGATCACCACCGTTAGTATTGATGGGAGCGATTTTTTTCAGAGCTATGAAACAATGCATAGGATCGTAAATGAGGTAAGATTGCGGCAGGTTCCCTTCCTGGTACACGCCAGGGTTCCCATATTGGGTCATCATACCAGCGGTGTGCGTAAAGAATCTTACCGCTCAGAAGAGGACATGGCCAAACAATTTGCCGACGATCCGCGGCCAAAACTAAAGAAAAAAATATTGGAGACTGGTATCGGTGAAGAGTACCTGCAGTTGATGGAAAAGGAGACCGAAGTATGGGTAGCCAGGCAATTCGCGGACGCTATGGCTGCTCCTGAACCCGATCCCGCAACCGTAGAGCAATTCGTATTCGTGTCAACGCCGGTTACCGAGGAAAAAGGGGAGAGGGTACCTGCTGGCGCTGAAAAAGTGATCATGGTGGATGCCGCCATGTTTGCAATAAGGGAAATCATGGAAGATTATCCGGAGGCAGTTTTGTATGGGCAAGATGTTGGCAGAAGACTGGGGGGCGTATTCCGGGAAGCAGCTACGCTGGCGGAACATTTTGGAGATCATCGTGTATACAATACCGCTATTGAAGAAGCCTATATCATTGGTTCAACCGTAGGCATGAGCGCAGCCGGCGTAAAACCGATAGTGGAAGTACAATTCGCAGATTATATCTACCCGGGCATTAATCAACTGGTAACAGAAATTTCAAAGAGTTGTTATTTGAGCTGTGGTAAATTCCCCGTGCAGACACTTATCAGGGTACCGGTAGGCGCATATGGTGGTGGCGGGCCCTATCATAGCGGAAGTGTAGAAAGCACACTGCTTACCATCAAAGGAATTAAGATCGTCTACCCGAGCAACGCGGCAGATATGAAGGGCTTACTAAAAGCAGCCTTTCTCGATCCCAACCCGGTCCTATTGTTGGAACATAAAGGACTATATTGGAGCAAAGTGCCGGGAACAGAGGAGGCAAGAACAATTGAGCCGTCCCGGGATTACATTATCCCGCTGGGAAAAGCGAGAATTGTCTTGCAAGCCGACGACAAACAAATCGAACAGGGGAACAGCTGCTGTGTCATTACCTATGGTATGGGCGTGTACTGGGCCAGGGCCGCCGCTAAAAGGTTCCCCGCGAGGGTGGAAATAATTGACTTGCGTACCCTGTTTCCCCTCGACGAGAAATTAATTTACAGTTCCGTAAAAAAGCACGGTAAATGCCTCGTACTTACAGAAGAACAACAGAATAACTCCTTCGCTGAAGCCCTGGCAGGCAGGATATCAAAAAATTGTTTTAGGCACCTGGATGCGCCGGTAGAGGTGCTGGGGGCCTTGAATTTGCCCGCGGTACCTTTGAATATCGTATTGGAAAATGCCATGCTGCCCGGTATCCCGGGAACGCTCGATAAATTATCTTCCTTACTGGAAGCCTGATTTTCACTTTTCTCTCAGCAAATTCGAAAAATCCGCAAAATTGCTAAATTGGCCCTGTGGTATGTAACCGGTTCAACGGGTAATATAGTTTTACCGGCCACCATACCGACAACCTTCCTTCGGCTATCCCTGCCAAGGGTAGCTAGAATTTTCTTTAAATCTCTTATATTTGCACCCCCATTCGTCGAGGTAGCTCAGCTGGTTAGAGCATCGGATTCATAACCCGAAGGTCGGCAGTTCAAGTCTGCTCCTCGATACACAGAAAGCTCCTGACGGAGCTTTTTTGGTTTTCCCCGGTTTGAATATCCGTTATGAGTCGAATTTTATCCTGATAATCAATGAGTTGATAGTTAGCGACAACCTAAAGAAAAATAAATAAAATCGATTTACACGAGGACGCTTTGTTGCCCAAAAATTGCGATAAAAAGCAACTCATTGAAAGGATAAAAAATAGAAATATTTCTTTTGTGTAAAAAATACACATTATCAAAAAAAAGATTACTTTTACCCTTGGAAAAAAAAGCGTAAATTAAAGGGGTGATTTTCACTTAACTCACTCCTGTTTACGACTTGCCTGGAAAAGATAATTAGCAAGGACGATTGCCCCCCACAGATAGTTCAGTATCCAGGAATACCTTAATCATCATTGGTGAGTTCAATATAAAAAAGGAAAAGAGTTGTATGAACATTAATTACCTGTCAACATTTAAGGGCAGCGCTATCTCTACCACAGTCAGGAGTACACGCAGAACAAGGTCGTGGCTTCTCATTGTGCTATTTTGCCTGGGTAGCCTGTACAGTACGGGTCAATCAAATCATACAGTAAGCTTTAGTGGCTCAACCGGGGATTTTTTTGCCGCAGAGAGATATGGCAGTGTGGACAATGTTGATTATTATGTTAGCTATGATGCCAGCTACGTTTATTTTGGTGCGTTCAGAACAGGTGGTAGTTCATGGGGGAATTTTGATCACTTCACCGTATATATTGATACAGACCCTACCGCTACCGTCTCTTCCGGGGGTAATGGAACAACTACGGGTGTTAACTGGGATGGTAATACACCCACCCAACCCTTCATGTCTGATTACAGGATTTGTGTTCGTCCAGGGGGCGCCGGAACGGGAGAAAGTTTTAAAAGTACCTATTCAGGAGGATGGACCACCAATGGCGCAAATGCTTCCGGCTGGAGCCAATGGACCAACACGGCCGCTAATGGAGCGATGGAAGTTAGGGTGCCCTGGTCAGATTTAGGAAACCCGGATGCAATATATTTTAATTTGTATTGCTCCTACAACACCGGTTTTTTTGGAGCGGCTCCCGGCGGTACGTCGGGTGGGGCACCTTCCACTACAAATTATTTCGGCGGAATTGGAGTTAGCAGCGCAGACTGTATTCCAATAAATATTACTAATACACCGATCACCGCTTCCATCACAAATGGAGTACCTGTAGCAGGTGCTCTGTACGGAAAAGTAACTGTTAACGCAGGCACGGTAACTGCTTCAAATAATTTTAATCTTGCCCCCGGTGGATCGATCGTAGTTTCCGGTGGAACATTTGATATTTCAGGAAGGACCATCCAACTTGGCGGAGCTACCATTGGTACCGGAAGAGGAACAACAATAAATACAAGTGGTGCCGGGGTATTGACAACTTCTTCGACAACCGTTCTAACAGGCAATGGAGAAACGAATATTGTTGGAAATAATTTAACCTACAACGGAACCTTTACTTTAAACAGAAAACTAACGCCATTGGCTAGTGGCGGATTAACATTTTCCAGCACGGGTATTCTTGATCTGCGTGCCAGTTCTTTTTTAAATACAAATGCACCGACTTATGCGGCCGGCTCCACACTGCAGTATAATACAGGGGGCGCATTTGGAGCTGGTACTGAATGGACGGCCAATGCCGCTTCCGGTGTTGGGGTTCCCAGCAATGTGACAATAGGTAACGTGGTGGCAAATTCCACTGTGAATTTTGGAGCAAGTGCGCAATACAGGCAGGCAACAGGAAATATTTTAATAAGTAATGCTACTGCTGGCGCTGGCCTTACACTTTCAACTGCGGCAGGCGGAGATCTTAGGGTTGGAGGCAATTTTACTAATAATGGTACGTATACTCATAATACAAGGGGGATTACCTTTAATGGAACAGCCGCACAGGCGATAGCGGGGACATTGAATAACGGTACTGCCGCCACGAATATCCTGACATATGTTACTATTGCCAATACCAGCGCTAATGTAACAGCCAATACCACCGTTAATATTGGGAACAATTTAACCATCAACGCCGGTGCTCGGTTGGATATCGGAACGAATACCCTGGTGCTGAACTCGGGGTTGACATCTTCCGTACTGGGCTTTTTAAGATCCGCAGGAACGATCACTACAACAGGAGCTCTAACGATAGGTACCACGGGTACATATGAAGATAACCATCCTTACGCAGCCGTAGCTTTGGGCCCGATTCCCACAGCTACATGGAGTGCAGGATCAACCTGTTCGATAATTGGGGCAGCCAATCCGACGGCGGGAACATGGTTTAGTGCGGGAGCAACCCAGACCTTTAGCAATTTTACATGGAACACGCTCTCCTTATCCACAGCTCCTAATATGGGAGGAGCCACTTTAACCGCTACGGGAACATTCACCATGGCATCAACAGGAAGTAGTGAATTAAGACTGGGTACAAATTCCAGCGGGATGATCACCGTTGGTAATTTCACACAGACGGGCGGTACGATTAACATGGCATCGGGAACGGGTACGGGTACTCTAAATTGTTCGGGCACTTTTAACCAGTCGGCGGGTACCATCAATGAATCCAGCACAGGGTCAGGCGTGATAAACTTTACCGGTACGGGAACCACGCAAACGGTAACGCAATCCGGAACAGTAAGTAATGATATTACCTGGAATGTGGGAACGGGTGCTGCAACCAATATTCAACTTTTGACAAACATTACTACTTCAGGAACTGCTCCGGCTTTCGTCGTTAAAAACAATGCATCGATAGATTTTGGTCTTTTCATTATAACAGGTACGGCATCCTTTAATGCAAACAGTGGAAGTAAACTGATCTCTGCCAATACCAATGCGACCGGAACTTTTACTACCTCGGGCGCTAACGGTAGTGTTCAGTCATCGGGCACCAGGACCTTTACCAACACAGGTGTTAGTTATACGTTTAATGGGACTTCAGCGCAGAGTACCGGGAATGCGATCGGTGTTGCGACCAATATTACGAACCTGACGATTAGTAATTCGAGCGGGGTGATATTGACAAGTCCTGCTACACTATCGGCAACGGGCACACTATTATTTACGGCGGGGTCACTGGATATTGCGGCCAATAACCTTACGCTGGCCAGTGGAGCAACCATTTCAGGCGCAGGCACCGGAAAATATGTAAAGACAACTGGCGCCGGCCAGTTAAAACAAACCGTTGCGGGTACCCAGGTTGCTTTCCCTGTCGGGAATTCGGCCTATAATCCAATACTGCTTACCAACAGTGGCACTTCCGATGTTTACGGGATCAGGGTGCTGGATGGAGCTTTGAGTGGCACAAATGATATCACGAAGACGATCAACAGGTCCTGGAATATAACAGAAACAGTCGCAGGAGGAAGCAATCTTAATGTCGTGGCAACTTATAATAGTGGCGAAGAGAACAATGCTGGCGCTTTTGCTGCAGCCGTCACACCTAAGGTAGGAATTTATAACGGTACGATCTGGAGCGATGTAACCGCAACAGCGGCGGGAACTACTTTTACCGCAACTGCGAATTTTTTGCCTGCAGATCTTACGACTGCCCAATCCATCGGCCTGGGCAAGGATGATGGACTTGCTGCTCCAATTCTCCCGCCAACGATCAATGCAAGTGGTGGGGTTGTTGCATCAGCCCCGGGTTCGGGTACTTCCGGTTATGTGGGTAATACCATTACCATCAATGGTACCAACCTCTTACAGGTGACAATCGTGAAAGTGGGCGGAGCCGGGGGAACAACAGTAAGCATTCTTTCGCAGACAGCGACAACCCTCACGTTTTCTGCTATTAACCTGGGCGGACAGGTATATGTTCAAAATTCCGGGGGAAATGCGACGAGTACTGAAACCTATACTAATCTTGGGTACATCACAACCGCTGGCGCAAGTGCATGGAACACCGCATCCTCGTGGCTGGGAGGTGTCGTGCCAGCCACTGGCTCAGATGTAACCATTGCGCATGCACTAAACATTGCGGCCATTACGACAAACAGCCCGCTTAACAGTGTCAAGATCAATACCGGTATAACTGCTACGATCAATAATGCAGCGGGTTCATTAACGGTAACGAACGCGATTACGACTCTTGGTACGGGGGTACTCACCTATACTGCTGCTGGAGCGGTAACGGCAGGTAGTGTTACTAATAACGGAACATTGAGTTGGACTGCAGGGGGTACGTTGACGGTCACCACGGGAGGTTCATTGACGAATAGCGGAACATTTACGCAAGGAACATCAACTGTTACTTTCAATGGAGCCGGTACCATTACAGGAACTTATACTTTTTACAACCTGATCATTGGCGGAGCTATTGCAAACTCTGCAACTCTAACCGTAAATAATAACCTGCAGTTAAATACAGGAGCTACTTTAACAAATGCGCCGACTTACGGAGCCGCGTCAACGCTTCTATACAATCAGAACGCAACGATCAATAATGGAAATGAATGGGTAGCCGGTGCGAGCGGCGCTGGAGTGCCTCAGAATGTGACCGTTCAGAATTCAACTATTTTAACGCTTACCGGCGGATCTGCTTATACCGCAAACGGAAACGTAAATATTTCTTCGGGTACGTTGGCGTTAAGTGTAACGGCCGGGGGTGACCTGAATGTAAAAGGCAACTGGAGCCGTGCAGGCACCTTCACACACAATAACCGCACAGTGACCTTTAATGGTACTGCTTTAGCGCAAACTATTAATAATACGAATACTTTTTACGGTCTTGTCATTGATAATTCAACGGCTTCAGGTGTTACTGCCGGAAGTACGCAGACCATAGCAAATACGATCGTTATCAATGCGTCAAGGCTTTACCAGATCGGAGGAGGCATAAATCATACGGGTGGAGCGGGAACGACTTTTACTGTAAACGGAACCTTGCAAATAAACAATGGAGGGTTCGTGACAAATGCAGTACCTGCGCCAGTGTACGGATCATCTTCGACCCTGATATATAACACTACGAGTAACCCTTATGGTATGAATAATGAGTGGTTGGGTAACAGTAATGTGGCAGGTGCAGGCGTGCCACAGAATGTAATTATTCAAAATACCAATATAGTTGCATTTCCCGCTGTTGCAAATGGTAGCAGGGGTTGTGCCGGCAATTTTACCATTTCCTCCGGAGGCGCTACGTTGGGTACAAATGGTACTAATGATGACCTGTACGTGGGCGGTAACTTCACCAACAATGGCGCGTTTACCCACAATACTAGGGCCATATTTTTAAACGGTACCGGTGCAACCCAGACTTTAAATGGTACGTTGAATAATACAGGGGCAGCTACTAACTGTTTGCCCTATCTGTTTATCAATAACAGCAATGGAGCATCCTTGAATGCAGCAGTAAGTGTAACAAGCCAGCTCGCTCTAACATCGGGCAAGATAACGCTCAATGGATTTAACCTGACACTTAGCTCAGGAGCTACGATCACGTCCGTTACTTCTACTAATTATGTGCAAACGAATGGCGCCGGCCAGTTGAAACAAACAGTAGCGGCATCAGCGATATTATTCCCTGTAGGAAATTCTGCTTATGATCCGTTTACTATGACCAATACGGGTACTTCGGATATATATGGGGTAAGGGTTACAGACGGAACCCCGCCTAGTCCCTGGAATGCAACAAAAGTTGTTAATAGGAGTTGGGTAGTAACAGAGGCAACGGCAGGAGGTAGTAATCTTGCTGTGACCGCACAGTGGAACTCGCCCGGTGAAGAAGCAGCCAGTTTTGCATCTGGCGTTATAGAATATATTGGTTTATATAATGGTTCCGTATGGCTGCCCAATGGCGCTACTTCTGCTGGCAGTACCTTTACTTCCACCAGTAATTTTACCTCTGTGGGTACATTTGCCTGTGGCAAGGATGATGCCTTCCGTTGCTCTACAGCTGTTACATTCGGTTCTTCTTCATCATTGTCCGGTTACACCGGCGATGTTCTGACGATCACCGGTACTAATTTTACGGCACCAGTGGTAGATGTGCAGATCAATGGTGTGTCCGGGTCATTCAGTATTACAAATGCCACTACACTAACAGTGACCGTTCCTGGAGGGATCACGTCTTTATCTGGCAATATAGTAGTGTATGGATGTGGTTACGCAGCCACATCGCCCGCCTTTACTTATACGGGGTACATAACTGCCAATTCCGGGCCCTGGAGTACAGCGGCTACCTGGCGTGGTAATATCATCCCGTCCAACGGAGGCCCTGTTACGATCAACACCGGTCATAATGTTACTTTGGACATGTCTGCAGATCCCTCCGCATTGACCATTAACAGCACTGCAACATTGTTACATAACAATAACACCTATACGCTGGGGTCTGCTAACCTTGCTACTACTAATATCAGTGGTACTTTGACCCTCGATGATGCGATTACACCTGTATTACTTTCTACTGATAGGTTCAAATCAACAAATGTCAACATTCTCGCCAGTGGCGCGCTTACCAATAATAGCGGTATTGCAACTGCTGTGAACGTAGCTAATTTGAATGTAGCTAATAGCGGTACCTATACGCATAATGCAGTGGGAAGTGTCGCTGCAGGTGTTGCAAATGATTTCCCTGGAAGCACCACGAGGGTGTTTGGGGCGAGTAGCAACGTTGTGATAACAAAATGGGCAAACGGGAGCGCCCCGGTTGCTTTACCTACGATCACAAGTCCCGGTTGGGGCAATCTTACAATCAACGTGGCAAGTTTAGGAGGCGACTGGGACCAGGGAGGTGCATTAGCATTGGTGCAGGGAAATATGTTAGTGCAAGCGACAGGTGGTGGTTCAAATGTATTTTGGTTGCGAAACGGCGGAACCTTTACCGGCACTACGACAATTACAGGTAGTCTAACAGTCTCCGGAGGCAACTTTACATGTCATAAGGGGACAACGGTCAATTATAATACAACCGTAAGTGGAAACCTGGTGGTAAATGGCACTGCCAATTTCTCGGTAACCGGAGGAAGTACAAATGCTACGGCCGCACCACTTTTAACGGTTACAGGCTCCGCCACGGTAGGGGGATCGTCTATTTTCTCAAACACAGGTACCGTGCCTTCCTATATCATGAAGTTTGGTTCCTTAGATGTTACCGGAACCAGTTTCTTCCGCCCCTCTACATCGAGCACCAATGTTCCGACTGTCCAGGTAACCGGCGCGATGACAGTAACCGGAGGGACTGCGCAACATGGAAGTGGTACCACTTACACCTATACGTTAGGAAGTCTTTCCATAAGCAGCGGAAGCTTTGACCCTTCAGGATCATCATCCAGCACCTTAAATATGACTACCGGAAGCATTACGATCAGTGGTACAGGATCGTTTGCAGCTACGAACGGTGGAAGTACAACTATCACGTGTACAGGAAATTTCATACAGTCCAGTTCAGCCAATCCTGCTTTTACTTTTTATGCCAATACACCTGTTTCCGGAAAAACATATAAACTTGACCTGGGAGGCAACCTGGATATCAGTAATGGGGTTTTCAGGGGAGGAAGTATCACGACAACCGGCTCAGCAGCAAGTGTGAACTTTACTGGTGGAACTGCTTCTGTTCTGTTCAAACTTACAGGAGGATCGATCGATAATACTACCGGTCGATTAAACTTTACCGTGGCTTCCGGTAAAACGGTCACGATGAATAACAGTCTGCCCGGTTCCAGTACTGCCAGCTATCCCTGGACCTTTACGGTAAGTAATGGCGGTACCCTTGATTGCGGAACATCAAACGTTATTTCAGGGAATACTAATACTTCTTTTTCTCTTGCAGCAGGCGGAACGCTTATCACGGCAAACACGGGTGGAGTTTTGGGAAGTATCACCTGCGGTACAACAAGTTTTACAACAGGTGCAAACTATGTATTTAACGGCAGCAGCCCGCAGGTTACCAGTGCTTTCGTGGCAGGAACCACATCTGGTTCTCCTTATAGTGCTGCCAATGTTACCGTCAATAATGCCCAGGGCGTAACGCTTCAGTTATTCCTAAGCGTTAGTAGTAAATATAATGCACTCCAGGGGGTATTTACATTAGGCAATTTTGATATGACGTGGGCAAGTGCCATTGACCTGTCCGGTTCCAATGCTTTTTCAGCTACGAACATGATAGCGACCAATAGCGGGTTCACCGGGTTTTTAAAACATTCGGCTACTGCGAGCCAGGTGCTTAGCAGCTTTATATTCCCAATCGGTGAAACTGACGGGACAACCGAATATTCGCCCATCCAGTTTACTGCCGGTTCCGCAAACGCTGCCGGTACGATCGGTTTCCGGGTAACAGATGCTGTACATCCTTCCATGTCTCCGGCAACAGAATATATCACCAGGTACTGGGATTATACAGATAATAATTCAGTGGTCACCAATGGTACGTTCAAAGCAACTTATATAAATTCAGCGGCTGATATAACCGGCACCGAAGCCAATATGCGGGCAAGTGAATATATACCTTCACTCACCGCCTGGCAGGATGATCCATCAAGTACACCATCTGCCAGCACGATCACATTCACTGCGCCGGCTCTGCCATTTGTGAGCGGCTACCAGTATACAGCGAGGGCAACAACAACAGTTTATTACCGTTCAATTGCAACTGGTCTTTGGAGCAATCCTAATACATGGGAAACAAGTACCGTATCCAATTTCGCAAGCATACTTAACTCACCAGCTTTAACTGCACCGAACTATGCTAATTCCGCGGGGATCACGGTACGCAATACGCCATCTGTCCATACCGTTACAGTAGATGCTACCAGTGCGTCCCTTATTGTGGACCAGTTAACGGTAGATGGTATTTTAACAGTTAACACAACATCAAGCTTTACTGTTCGTAATGGAACAGGTACCGATCTTAGTGTAAGCAGTACCGGTACAGTCAACCTTGCTGCAGCTACCGGCGGCGTAACACTCAATCCAAGTACTGCAACTGTTGTTGACGGTTATTTTAAGAATTCTCTTCTTACCCCATCAACTACATTTAGCGGCGCATTTACCTTTAATAACGCGTCCACCTATGAACTTGCAGGAGATGGTGGTACAATACCTGCTGCCACCTGGAATGGCGGAGTTACAGGTTCCACCTGTCTTATTACTGGCTTAGTTGCTACGAGCAGCATAGGTATTACTGCCGGCCAGGCTTTCCATCATGTGACATTCAACTGTCCCGGACAAAATACTGCTTCTCTTCAAATATTAGGTGACATCAGTACCATTAATGGGAATTTAACAATGGCTGCATCTGGGAACAAGCAGGTCAGACTTTTTGGTAACAATGCATCAACCAATGCGTCCTCCTTGCTAACCATCGGAGGAAATCTTATCGTAACGGGCGGCAGTCTTGCACTAGTAAATTCAACTTCAGCAACAGCAACTGCTAATTGCACCATTCGGGTAAAAGGCGATGTACTTGTTTCCGGAGGCACTTTGGATATGACTGGGAATTCTGCCAATACTGCTGCTGGCAGTAACCTTGAAATTGAAGGTAACATGAGTGTTACAGGTGCTGGAACAATTGTAAGAACACAAGCAACCCCATCAACCATTACCTTCCTGAAATCGACCGGTACCCAGACGTTTGCTTCAACAGCCGGCGGCGTTTCCGGAGGTATTATCTCCTGGTTTGTAGGTAATGGTACAACTACCAATACGGTCCAAATGGCTACTACCAACTGGGCCATTAATACTGCAGCTTCGCTGACCGTTCGTTCGGCAGCTACCCTGGATATTTTATCCGAGTGGAACGTAAACGGCGGAACATTTACGTTGGCAGCCGGCGCGACCAGTGGTGCTGGCGGAACTTTAAGAATAGGGTCTCAATATGGAATTACTACAGCGGCGGCGTCTGCTACCTCAGGGAACATTCAGACAACTACGCGTACTTTTAACAATGGAGCGACGTATGTATATGCAGGCACCTTAAACCAGGTAACAGGTAACGCCCTTCCCTCTAACTCAGGATATGCTCCTTCGGGCTTAGCAAACACACAAGGCCCTGTAACCATCAATTTAACTATCGATAACACAGGAACAGCAGGCAATAATACGGTAACACTTACTACTAACAACACGCATGTAGACCTGTTGACGTTAAAGAATGGGCTTTTTGCAGCTGGTACAGGACAGACGATCAATATTACTGATATGGGTGCGATAACCGGTACAGGTGGGAACACTGTTACGGGCGCTACTGCAGGTACCATATTCTGTAAAGACCAGGTAACGGTAAACGGTACCCCAAATTTATATAATATAACTGTTCAGGGATATGCACCCAATGGTACGGAAGGGGCTTTGGGGGATGGTACCAATTTCATAAACAATGCCACTATTACAAACAGTCTGCAAATAAATACTACTGGTAGTGTTGTTGGCAACTCTCCAAAATATGCAGTAGGAAGCACGCTTATTTACAATACCGGCGGTACTTACAGCCGCAATATAGAATGGGGTAACTTACCAGCACTGGCGGCGGGTTATCCCCACAATGTAACGGTGCAAAATGGAACCGTACTTGACCTGAATACGAATCCCGTAAGTCCGTCTCAGCTTGAAATGGGTGGCAACCTTGTGCTAGGCAATACATTGGGCAGCGGCCAGATGTATATGAACAACAGTATGGCTAAGGCATTAGTGGTAATGGGAGATGTTACTATCGGTAATGGTTTAGCAGGTAGTGGCATACTTGGCCTTAGCTCTGTTGCAGGAGGCGACCTTAAGATACAGGGAAGTTACACACGGTATAGTAATGGTACATTAACTCATAATGGCAGGGCAGTATTCTTTATAGGAGCTACTAATGGAACATTTACCGCAAGTGGCGGAGAAACACTTCCTTATGTGTTTGTTCAAAAAACGGCGGCAGCCAATAGCGTCACCATGAATAGCGCGCTGAATGTGACAACGACGCTTAATATTTCACAGGGTATCCTGGATGCACAGACCAATACCCTTAATGGTACAGGCAATGTTACCATGACAGGGGGTACTTTGCAAATGGCTAAAAATAATACTTTACTACCAGAACTTACGGGAACGTATAGCCTGACAGGGGGTACAGTTATTTTTTATGGAAACGGTACGACAGGTGCTACGGGTCCGCAAACTATTCGCGCTGTTAATTATTATAACCTCACTTCTTCTTCAACGGGGGGGCGTACACTAAGCAGTGCTGGGGTTACCGGTATAGCCAACGTGCTCACACCTGGCACCAACACTTATACGGTAACAGGAAGCTCGGTCGACTTTAATGGAACAGTAGCACAAAATATCCCGGGATTAAAAGTGTCAGCCTATCCTTATCTTAATCAATATAACATCCTTACCGTTTCAAATGGTAACACAAAATCGATCACAGACAATTTTACCATATTGGATTCTTTAAAGATCAAAACCGCCACAACGCTGAATTTAAGCGCCGGCGATACGATCACCATTAAATCCGATGCGGCAAAGACGGCAAGGGTCGGAATGGTCGAAGGGTCATTGACCTATGCTTCGACCGGTAAATTCCGCGTTGAACGGTTTATACCGCCCCACCGTGCATGGAGAATCCTAACAGCGCCTGTCGTTGGCCAGACGATCAGTCAGGCATGGCAGGAAGGCTACCAGGATTTTTCAACAGGAACCTCCACCGGTATTGTAGGGTATGGAACAAAAATAACCGCCGATGTAAATGCTACCGTGGCAAACGGGTACGACCAGAAGGCGTTGAATGCCTCCTTGTACACCTATCAATACAAAGGAAGCAGCTGGAGTTGGAGCAAGGTCCCATCAAGCACCAAGATCCCGACGACTACTACGCCGATGACCGTTTCAGCAGATAATCATAATAACGCCTACATTATGTTTGTGAGGGGCGATCGCTATGCGCCATTAACACCCTATACTTCCGGAACGAATACAGTATTAAGGCCCGTGGGAACTTTGATGACCGGTAATCAAACGGTTGCCCTTTCAGGAATAGCGGGCGCCAGGTTCATTGGCAATCCATTTGCTTCTGAAGTAAATATCAGGAAGTTTACAATTGATGCTAATTTAAAAGCTCCATCCGGGGATATTAATTATTATCTATGGGATTCAAGGGGAGCTACTAATGGTTACGGAGCATATATCACCTTTACTGAAATGGGCCCTGGCTCAGGACACTTTATATATGTTCCGTCTAATACCTACTCGGCACCTGACACAATAAACCGTTGGGGAAATATTGAATCAGGAAGCGCTTTCGGCCTTTATTACAATGGTTCAGGTACGCAAAACGTGATCATTAAGGAAGCAGATAAGATCGATTCGAGTAGTAATGTGATATTCAAAAGGCCTGTTAATGTTATTACCGACGCAGACAATACTACCAGCTATTTGAGGGTCAACCTGTATGCGGTAGACGCTGATAATTCCCCGGTTCTTGCAGATGGTGTGATGACCATTTATAACAATATTTACCTCAATGAAGTGAACCTGAGAGAAGACGCGAAGAAGCTTAACAATTTTGGTGAAAATCTTTCCATGTTCAGCCGGGGAGAATATCTTGCAATAGAAAAGAGAAAACCTATTGCAGCCAATGATACAATATTCCTGGCGCCCTATAATATGAAACAGCAGAGCTATAGCCTGGAATTCATACCTGAAAATATGGAAAGACCTGACCTGGTGGCTTTCCTGGAAGACCTGTACAAAAATACCCGCACTCCGGTCGCCCTGAATGCCGCTACAACGATAAAGATCGACATTGATGCTGATCCAGCTTCTAAATCGCTCAATCGTTTCCGTGTTGTATTCGGTTCACCTGGAGGAGGGACCGTTCCGGTAACGCTCGCTAGTCTAAAAGCATGGCAAAAAGATGATGATATAGCCGTAGAATGGAAGGTCGCAAATGAACTGAATATAAGGGAATATGAAGTAGAAAAATCAATGGATGGTCGACATTTTGCAAAAGTGAATACAACGACTGCCAGGGATAATAGCAGTTCCACTTTGATCTACAATTGGCTGGATAAAAAAGTAGCGATTGGAGCCAATTATTACCGAATAAGAATCGTTGAAAATAACGGGGCCACGAAATATAGCCAGGTAGTAAAGGTTATCGTTGGGAAAGGAGTACCCGGAATTGCCATTTATCCTAACCCGGTTAAGGGGAACCTAATAAAATTGCAAATGAATAGTATGCCAACAGGTTTGTACGAATTCCGATTGGTCAACAGCCTTGGACAAGTCTTAATGACCAGGTCAGTCTACCATGATGGCAACCCGGGCGAAATTATACCGCTGCCTAAAAATGTTACTCCCGGTATGTATGAATTGGAGGTAATACATCCTGACAAAACGAAATCAATAGACAAGCTGTTTCGTGATTAAAAAAAATTATAAGATCGAACAAAGGGGATAGTTAGCACTATCCCTTTTTCTTTTCATAGATCGCAACGCTTATTATATCTAATTTAGTTTAATATATTTTTAATATTCTTATAATCAATCAGTTATTCAGTCTAAATCTTCAATGGGGCAAAATATTTTCTATATATTCCCAATATAACTTGCCCCTGCTGTCTGTTTTCATACATTCGTCGACTATACATCGTGTGCTTATTTGCTTCGATGGCCAGTGCACCGGGGAATTAGTTGACAATAGTTGAAGAATCCTGCAAAGCACAAATGAAAGAAATACTATTGCTTGAGCTTACACCGATTCTTACAGACAGATGTTTCGAGATCCGTTTTTAAAGGTTCAAAATTACTTTGTTAACAGGCTTTGATTGTCTCAATTAAGGATGCCATATTTCTTAAACTGTTACTTTCATTTTTGTCAACTGAGACTGATAAACCCTATATTTGATAACCAAAATAATATAAGCCAATAATTGCTCTAATATGAAGAAAACAATCACACTAATTTTCAAAAGATCTTTTTCCCACCCGGTTTTGATTAAGCACTGTTTATTGACATTTTTCGGAATGATCATGTTTGTGTCCGGTTTCGCAGCCAATATAACTTCAACTGCGTCAGGTGGAAACTGGAACAATGTGGGTTCATGGGTAGGTGGGATAGTTCCCTTGGCCGGTGATGACGTAACGATCATAAACGGCGCAACTGTTACGGTAACAGCCCCGGTTGCCTGTACCAATATAACCATCAACGGGACGCTAACGCTGAATGGTGGAGGGATCACCCTATCTGCAGGAGGAACCTGGACGAATTCAGGCACTTTTAATCCCAATCAGAATGCAGCAAATACCGTAACCTTTGGTTCAGGTACATTTATCGCGGGTACAAATCCTACGACTTTTTATAATCTTACCATCAATACTACTAACCCGACAGATATCGTTACGTTGGTTACCTCGGGGGCTAAGATCAACAATAACGGAACCCTGGCCTTGACAAACGGTATATTCCAGATCGGCGCTGGCAATACATTCGTTGTATCTAATGGACAGACAGCTACCATTACAGCCAGCGCTACCGGAAATTTTGCAAGTACCGGTGTCAATGGAGCCGATGGAGGAACACTTAACATAACAGGTGGCGGCGGTAATAATATTACGATCAATTCTGCGGGCCTACTTAATATTTATAACCTCAATTTCCTTGGAAACACCCATTTTACTATTTCAAATCCAAGTTCAGTATTGATCAATGGGACATTTACAGTCATTGATAATAACTGGAGTTGGGGAGGTACAAATTCACCCATTTATGGACCCGCATCAACATTATTTCTGAATAATAACGGCCAGGGATATACTCCCGAATTAGAATGGCTCCAGGGAGCACCAGGCACCATAGGTGTAACACCTGGTTATCCCAATAATGTTACACTTATGAATGTTGGGACCTCTATGTCAAATTATGGCGCTCCCAATGAAACTTACGGAGTAAAATTATCAGGTACCTGGAGCATCAATGGCGTATTCCAGGTGGGTAGCCCAACCGTTTCTGCTGCCGTGGATCTTGGTCCTACCACAATTTTCACCTGCGGAGGCATCATAATAGAAAATGGTTCAAGATTAAGAGGACCAGGTAGTGGCGGAAGTTTTACTGTAAAAGGTAACTGGATGCGACAGGGAAATATAGTTGGGTTATATAGCGCCAATACAGGAACTATAACTTTTGCAGGAAGTGGCACTTCAGCGACGCCACAAACAATTGGTGTTTTGTCAGGCGCAGAAGCCCAATTGGGGAAGATCGCTATTGATAACGGAACTTATGTGAAATTATTGAACCCGGTAATTTTGCCCGCTGCCGGCGGACTTACACTTACTTCAGGAATTGTGGAAACAGATGCTGCTAATTTGCTTACGATCAATAATTCAGCCTTAGCTGCTGTTACGGGAGGTTCGGCGAGCAGTTACGTCAATGGGCCGCTTGCATGGAATATCGCTGCCAATAATAATTATGCTTTTCCCGTTGGCAAAGGCCCTGATTACCTTCCCTTTGCAATAACGCCGGTCTCCGCCACGGTGGCCACTGTAGAAGCGTTCAATACAGCCTCAGGCGGAACTCCGGATAATGTTACAGTAAGTTCTTTAAGTAACACGGAATATTGGTCTTTGTCGACTTCCACCAGCTTCAATACGCCCGGATCCAGTGTTTCCGTGACGAGAGCAACTGCAGTAGCGCCATTCAATGCAATAGCAAAAAGTTCTACAGTGAACGGTGTGTATTCGGCCATCGGTGGAACTGCCAGCAGTAACAGTATTCTGAATTCAAGTGGCATTGGCACTACTTCGCCCTGGTTTTTTGTAATTGCCCAGGCCCCATTAGCTGCGGTGTTAGTTAGTACCGTTCCGCCAACATGCGCTAACGGAAATAGCGGCACTATCACGGTAGCGGGTAGTGGCGGTGTGGTTCCCTATACTTTCAAGATCGACAATGGAACTTTCTCGTCAAATAATGTTTTCACCGGGTTATCGGAAGGGGTGCACATTATAACGATAATGGATGGAGCAAATAGCACGGCCACACTTACAGTTTCTTTAGAAGCCATTACGCTTACAAAGGATACCTCTATTTGCGGCGGATCTGTCAACCTGCAGGCAAGCAGTGAAGTGGGATCTAATTTTACTTGGACGGCTAATACAGCTCCTGCTGTTGCCGGGTTAAGCGGTACAACCGGCCCCAATGTAACGGCTACGCCTACGGCCACAACTACTTATACTGTTTCAGCGGATATTGTCACCAACTTGTTACAAAATTCTGACTTCGAGTCAGGTAATACAGGATTTACATCCACTTATATTAACCTTACCGGTAATCCCCAGATACCATATGATGCAGCAGGCAATGTTGCAGTCGTGGGTAGCGCCAGTCACGATGGGATCTATGCCATAGTTGCAAAAAGCAATGATTTGTGCACCCATTTCACCAGCCCGATATTTATGGACCATACTACGGGAACCGGTCTGATGTTTGTTAGTGATGGACCAAGTAATGGCAATACAAATGCATCACTTTGGGGCGAGACGGTTACAGGCCTCTCTACCAATACTAATTATGTTTTTAGCTTCTGGGTTCGCAAAGCGTCATCAGGTGACCCTGCCACCAGGATTAGGACACAGATCAATGGCGTTGACCTCCCGTCAGGAACAAGCGTAAACCCGTATACATCGACCGGAGAATGGACACAGGTGTCTTATACATGGAATTCCGGTTCTAATACCTCGGCCGCAATTAATTTATTTGATGAAGTCAGCGCGGATATTGGAAATGATTTTGCTATCGATGACCTGGCCTTCCTTTCAACCTGCCAGGTTACAAAAACAGTAACGGTTACCGTTGTTGATGTTTTAGCGGGCCCGACTGCTGTTCCTACCCAACCGACCTGTACTATTTTAACGGGATCGATTAACGTAACAGCTCCTTCAACAGGAGTTACTTACAGTTTTGACAATGGAGTTACCTACCAGGCAGAGCCAACTAAATCAGGATTAACACCGGGTTCTTACCAGGTGGTCGTAAAAACAGTGGGAGGTTGTATATCCGCCGCATCTTCGGTAACAATTGATCCGGCACCAACAGCCCCGGCGGCACCAACGGCAACACCTATTCAACCTACCTGTACGACAACGACAGGGTCCATTAATGTAACAGCTCCTTCAACGGGAGTCACTTACAGCTTTGACAATGGCGTAACTTATCAAACAGGGGCTACAAAATCCGGTTTAACGCCGGGTACATACCAGGTTATAGTAAAAAGTGACGCTGGTTGTATATCTGCGCCATCTTCTGTGACAATTGATCCTGCACCAACAGCCCCGGCAGCACCATCTGCAACGCCTACACAACCTACTTGTGGTACCGCGACGGGGGCTATTAGCGTAACAGCCCCTTCGAACGCAGTGTCTTATAGTTTTGATAACGGGGCCACTTTCCAACCAGGAGCCACAAAGGCTGGTTTGGCACCAGGTACTTACCAGGTGGTTGTAAAAAATGAGGCTGGTTGTGTGTCTGCAGCTTCTTCGTTTACTATTGATCAGCAACCTGCATCTCCTGTTGTAAATGCAGGCCAGGATGTTACGGTGGCACCCGGAACTACAGTGACCCTAACGGGAACTTCTAATACAGAGGGAACCTATTTATGGACCGCTTCCAGCGGAACCGTAGCAGATCCCAATCAACTAATTACGAAGGTAACACCGGTGGTCACAACAACTTATACACTGCAAGTCACTGCGGGCGAGGATTGTGTAGGCAGGGACCAGGTAACTGTTACTATAAAAGCACAGGATTGCCCTCCGCTTGATCCGCCTAAAGCATTTACTCCTAATGGTGATGGTTATCATGATTTTTGGGAAGTAGCCAAAGGCGATTGTGTACGCCGCATTAAGGTAGATATCTTTAACCGCTGGGGTAGTCGGGTTTATCATTCCGATGATTATGACAATAAGTGGGAAGGACGGTACACAGGAAAACTGTTGCCGGACGGAACCTATTATTATGTGATTACTGCCTTTACAGGCACCAGCCGGCAATTAACACTGACCGGTAACGTAACGATCATCAGGTAATAAAAACAGCTATCAATTCTAAAACTAACTATATGCAATTAAAGACAATATTTTCTGCCCTGGCACTTAGCGCTTGTTTTTTGAGTGCAGATGCCCAACAGATATTTAAAATAAGCCAGTTCACCGAGCATAACTTTTTGTATAACCCTGCAGCGGCCGGTGCCAATGACCAGGCCTCCGTGGGCGCTACTTATCGCAAAATGTGGTCAGGTATTGAAGGTGGACCACAAACGATGTTGATCTTTGGCGACAAGTATTTCGAAAAGCAAAAGACAGGTGTTGCTGTAGCATTGTATACGGACAAAACAGGACCTACCAGCCGCACCGGTGGCCAGGTAAACTTGTCTTACAGTGTACCTCTGGGCAGTGAAGGACAGCGCCTGATGTTGGGTTTAAGCGGACAGGTCCTGCAATATAAAATAGATATGGACGCTGTAGCTCCTTACCTTGATGGAGACCCGGCCCTTGCGAGCTCTGGTTCTGTTATCAAAGGAGATGCGGGCGCAGGTATTTACCTGAAGACCCCCACCATCAACCTGGGCGCTTCTGTTCAGCAGATCATTCAGCCCAAATTAAAGATCATCAAACCAGAAGCAGGAACAGTGGGTCGTTTATACAGGCACTACTTCTTTACAGGTAGTTATAACTGGAAAGTGGACACAGACGATATATTGATCCCCAATGCGATCGTAAAATATGAATGGCGTGCCCCGGTGGATATAGAAGCGGGACTTCGCCTGGAGCATAAGGACCTGGTGTGGGTTGGTATCAGTTACCATTACCAACAGGCTTTTAATGCCTATGCCGGTGTTAAGATCGATCACAAATTCAGTATAGGGTATGCTTATGATCAGTATAGAAATCCCCTGGGTCTTTTTGATCATTATGGTGGCGCTCATGAATTTTCTCTCAGGTACTTCTTCATAAAATAGACCCCGCAACTCTTTAAATAATAAAAAGGATACATTCATTGTATCCTTTTTGTTTTTCAAAGCGCCTACTCAATGATCTTTTTGCTTTCCTTATTTTTTAAATCTGTGATCTACCCGCAGGTTGCCGGAGATATCCGATTTAATGACTAGTCCACCGTTGGCATCTGTCAATGTGATGTAATAGTCAGTTGCGCCATCGGCAGAGAATTCTGTAATACCTGAAATGGTTTTACCGGGATATTTTTCCTGCACACTAACAAGGATGATTGATGGCAGATCCTTTTGGAAGTAATAGCGTGTAATATTTATTATTTCCCCTTCTTTATCGTAAGTAACCCTGGAGGGCAGGTCATCCTGCAGGAAACTTACCTCATAGGTGTTTTCGAGCTCTGTCCACACAACTTGCCTGGCTTGGGGAAAAGTCTTGTTAAAAGCCTGGAGGACTTTTTCACTGATGTCGCTATTATCGAATGCATAGGAACCTAGGCTGATGATCGCCAGGTAGAACGAAACGAGAAACTTTTTCATGGCTATACTTTTTTGATGAATGAATGTTTTGACCACCTAAAGGTAAAAATCGATTGGACTACTTTAGGCATCCGGTTTGTATATATCAGGTAGGCCGGTTGTCAATTTGCTAAAAACTATTTAATAAATGAACTACCTTGGTATAGAAGACAGGAGCCTGATAAACTTCATATATGCTTCCATGGAAGACAATCATACAAGTACAAAGGGATATTGACAGTCCTGTCTTTTTGCAGATAGCAAATGCGGTCATCCAGGAAATGAAAAGAGGTAGGGTTGGACCCAATATAAAGCTTCCCGGTACGAGAACGATGGCAGAAATATTGCAGGTACATCGAAAGACCATTGTGAGCGCATACGAAGAATTGACTGCGCAAGGTTGGATAGAAACGGTGCCTTCAAAGGGTACATTTACCAGTAAGAAATTGCCTGAGATAAATCCACGGCTTTTTATAAGTCAGCCAACCATTCGCTATTCTTTTCCGCAAAGGACTGGCTATATTGTAAAGGTAAACGACCGCATTAAGACGCCGTCCTCCCCAAGCCGGCATATAACGGGGTTCCATGATGGTCCGGACGTTCGGCTGATGCCCTTTGAACAAATTGGGAGAACTTACAAAAGTATTCTTGCGAGGCACGTTAATTTAAAGTACCTGTCTTATGTTGAAACAATAGGCGTTCACAAATTCATCGGGATCTTGTCTGAATACCTCAATTCAAGCCGTGGCCTGCAAACATCCCCGGAAAATATAATGATAACAAGAGGAAGCCAGATGGGACTTTTCCTGGTTGCCAGTGTTTTGTTCACAAAAGGTGATTCGGTGATAGTTGGCGACACCAGTTATTATTATGCTGATGCGACCTTTCAAACTGCCAAAGTAAACCTGGTGCGTGTTAGGGTAGATGATTTTGGGATCGATGTAGACGCTGTTGAAAAGATATGCAAACGAAAAAAGATCCGTGCTATTTATATCACTTCCCATCATCATTACCCAACTACCGTGACCTTGATCGCAGAACGAAGGATCAAGTTACTTTCATTGGCCAACAAATTTGGATTTATCATTATTGAGGAGGACTATGACTATGATTTTCATTATCTCAGTAGCCCGATACTTCCATTGATCAGCGCGGATGCAAAAGGTATGGTGGTTTATTTAGGTACCTTTAGCAAATCGCTGGCTCCGGCTGTCAGGACGGGTTATGTTGTCGGACCAGAAAATTTGATCCTCGAACTGTCGAGGCTAAGACAGTTGATCGATGTCCAGGGCGATCCTATCATGGAATTGACCCTGGCAGAGATGTTCCAGGATGGAGAGATCAAACGCCACATGAAAAAGCTATTAAGAGAATATCATCAACGGCGGGATCTGTTTTGCAACCTTTTAGCTCAGAAGCTTTCCCATGTTATCGAGTTCAAAATTCCCGACGGGGGGCTTTCGGTCTGGAGTAAATATGACAAATCAATTTCCCTACCTAAACTCGCAGAGCAGTTAAAGACGAAAGGAATAATATTATCAAATGGGTTAATTCATAATACCTCGCCGGTTTCACTGAATTGTACCAGGATGGGATTTGCGTGGATGAACGAAGTGGAAATGGAAAGAGCAGTGAATATCCTGGCAGAAACGATCAAAAGGAAATAGATGCAAACGGAAACTATTTTTATCGACCAGGTTGAAGTTTATAAATCGCGTATTAAACTCAAAGAGTCCTTTAAAATTTCTCTTGGCACTTTTCATCATGCGGAAAACATAGTGGTTGTAATAAGAACCAATATAGGGATCACTGGCTTTGGGGAATGCAGCCCCTTTATGACGATCAACGGAGAAAGTATCGATACCTGTTTTGTTGTTGGAGAGTATATTGCCAAAGTATTGATAAAAAAGAACCCGATCGACATTGCAACCTGTTCTGTAGCGATGGATGCACTTATCTATGGAAATTCCAGCATAAAAAGTGCCTTCGATATGGCCTTGTATGACATTGCTTCACAAAATGCTGGTGTGCCGTTGTATTTATTTTTAGGTGGAAAGAATAACAAGCAACTGATCACTGATTATACGGTCAGCATCGATGATCCCGATAAAATGGCCGCCGACGCGAAAAAGATCAAGGACAGGGGATTCCAATTTATCAAAATAAAACTAGGAGGATCAAAGGAAAAAGATATCCAACGGGTAAAAGCCATCCGGGAAAAAATCGGGACGGCATACCCTCTTAGGATCGATGCCAACCAGGGTTGGAGCATGCAGACTGCCATTGAAATATTGCAGGCCCTCGCGCCTTATGGCATTCAATATTGCGAAGAACCCATTCCAAGATGGGATTTTATGTCTTTGCCGGAACTGAGAAGGCAAAGCCCGATCCCAATAATGGCAGACGAATGTTGTTCTGATGATCATGACGCAAAGCGATTGATCGATCTGGAAGCCTGTGATCATATCAATATCAAACTGGGCAAATCCGGTGGCATTTATACCGCACAAAAAATCATTCGATTAGCGGCACAGGCCGGTATCAACATGCAGATCGGTGGCTTTTTGGAATCAAGACTGGCTTTTACTGCGGCTGCACATCTGGCACTTACGAGTGATAATGTGACTCACTGCGATTTTGACACACCCCTGATGTTTGTTGAGGACCCGGTAACAGGGGGTATCCTATATGATGACCGCGGTGTCATCACAGTTCCCGAAACAGCAGGATTGGGCGCTACCATCGGGGAAGCCTATTTACAACGAATGCCTAAAGTAGTTGTAAACTGATCAATATGGCTTGATATTTGACCAGCTGATATTGATGCAACTACCATTTAGACTTTTTTTTATTTGTCTCCTGTTGTCTTTAGCGCTCCGATCGGTAGCTGGACCTGACACAAGCTATTTGCCGGTTCATTTTTTATACGGATCAAGACCTGCTCCAGCGTACAGGTTGACAGAAAAGAAATGGTTTGGTGGAATAATGGGCGGGCATGTTGGGATACAGCTTGATAGTAATCAAATACTAAACTTTGTTCACCGCGGCAGCTTCCACATTATAAGTAATAAAAGGAACAAAAAAGGTTTTTTTAAACTTACAACCCAGGAGAAGTTTAACTCAATTTTGGGAGGTAATTGCAACCAGGTTAAAACAGTGACGATCCTGATACCTGTTAATGATCAGCAGTTGCGTAAACTTGATAGCCTTGCTAAAACCTACCTCAAAGAATCACCTTATGACTATGCATTTTTCGGAGTGCGCTGCGCTGCAGCTTCCTACGAGATACTCTCACAACTAGACATATTTGACAGGTGCTCACATACGACTGCAGCTCGTAAGATCTTTTATCCCAGGCTATTGAGAAAAGAATTATTAAAAAGAGCAGGAGAAAGCGGCTGGACCGTGATCAGGCAACCCGGGATCGATCATCGCATTTGGGAAACGGACTAGATCTGCCAACCATTATAAGGTGCTGCCGGGATATTTTTCCAACGCCCGCTCCAGGCAATCCATCGCAGCATTGATATCCGCGGTGTTCAATACATAAGCCAGTCTCACCTCTTTTATACCCAAACCAAAGGAACTGTAAAACCCGGTGGCGGGCGCCAGCATAAGTGTTTGATCCTTGTAGGAAAAGTCTTCCAGGAGCCATTGGCAGAACCTGTCGGAGTCATCAATAGGCAACCTCGCGATCACGTAAAAAGCGCCGCCGGGATTGGGACAAAAAACACCGGGCATTGCATTGAGTCGTTTAACAATGGTATCCCTGCGCAAACGGTATTCTGCTTTGGTTTTGTCAAAATAATTGTCAGGAAGATCTATAGCTGCTTCTCCTAATATTTGTCCAAAGCCAGGTGGACTTAACCTTGCCTGGGCGAACTTCATAACGGTGTTCAGCAACGCTGTATTTTTTGTTATAAACGCACCGATGCGTGCACCGCAGGCGCTATATCTTTTACTGATCGTATCTATCAATACAATATTGTCTTCTGCTCCCGTTAAATGCATAGCGCTGAAATGTTCTCCTTCATAACAGAACTCACGGTAAGCCTCATCCGAAAAAAGATACAGGTTATGCTTTTGTACCAATCGCTTCAATGATTCCATCTCTTCCTTACTGTACAAATAGCCGGTAGGGTTATTCGGGTTACAAATAAGGATCGCTTTTGTATTGGGGGTAATTGCTTTTTCAAATTCATCAATGGGAGGTAGCGCAAAACCCGAGTCGATATGCGATGTAACCGGGATCACTTTGATACCCGCTTCCACAGCGTAGCCCTCGTAACACGCGTATAGAGGCTCAGGTATGATCACTTCATCGGCAGGGTCAAGACAGGCCATAAAACCAAATAAGATCGCTTCGCTTCCGCCCGTTGTAACGATCACCTGGTCGGTGGTGATATTTATTCCCCTTTTAGAGTAGTATTCAACAAGCTTCTTACGGTAGCTCAGGTTACCAGCACTATGACTGTACTCCAACACCCTTAAGGTATTATTGCGTACGACATCCATTGCTTGTTTAGGGGTCTCTATATCCGGTTGTCCAATATTGAGGTGATACACTTTGATACCCTTTTTTTTAGCGGCTTCAGCGTATGGTACCAATTTTCGTATTGGAGAGGACGGCATCTGCTTCCCACGATGACTGATCGATAACATTTTGCAAATATAAGCGGAAATGCCTATTACTGAGATGATAACGTTAGTCCGGAAAGCTTATACGATCAATTTAAAGCTATCACCATCGAACAAACCAAGATCACTCAATTTCAGGTGAGGGATTACCAGCAATGCCATAAAAGAAAGCGTCATGAATGGCGCAGCCAACGTGGAGCCCAATTCGCCTTTAACCATATTGTCAATGGCTGTATAGGAGGAAGCTACCTTGTACCCGTCTTCATTGCTCATTAAGCCGGCAACGGGCAAGCCCAGTATCAATTCCCGTGAACTACTTACAGCGCTCACACCCCCCTGTTCCCTGATCACCAGGTTCACGGCCTTGCAGAGAGAATCATCATCTACGCCAACTGCAATAATATTGTGACTGTCATGCGCTACCGTTGATGCGATGGCCCCCTTCTTTAATCCAAAATTTTTCACGAAGGCTTTTGCTACCGGTGCATTTTTATAGCGATTGATCACCACCATTTTCAGGATATCATTGTCTACATCGCTGACGATCTCGTCGTTTATGATCTTTGCCCGCAGACTCAGTTTGTTAGTGATCAGTTGTCCATCCAGCGCCTCGATCACATCGATGGAGTAGGTAGAACCGGGAGCCAATACTTCGACCCCGTTCATTACCTTAAAATCTGCTACGGTCTTCTCATTGCAATTGAAATGATTGATAGTATCGGGCCGCTGGCTGCTTATCAGTGATTTGCCATTGTCGGCCACCAATTCACCATTAATATAAGTTTGCCTGATCCTAAAATGAGTAAGGTCTTCAGCCACAATAAAATCCGCGGGATCCCCTTCTCTCAATAGACCCACTCCTGTTCTATAATGCAAAACCGGGTTTATACAGGCGGCCTGCAATACTTTGAAAAGATCGATCCCTTTTGCAATGGCCCTCGCACATAGTTGATTGATGTGCCCGTCAACAAGGCTGTCCGGATGCTTGTCGTCGCTGCAGAACATGATCATTTGCGGGTAGTCATGCAAAAGATCTATCAAGGCTTCGAAGTTTTTGGCGGCGCTTCCTTCACGGATAAGGATCTTCATTCCGTATTTTAATTTATCCAATGCTTCTGCCGCGGTAAAACATTCATGATCCGTGCTGATGCCTGCATCAATATATTTCTTGGCATCCTCTCCTCTCAACCCGGGAGCATGACCGTCTACCGGTTTATTATATTTTTTTGCCGAAGCTATTTTCTGGAGAACCTCTTTATCAGAAAATAACACGCCAGGGAAATTCATCATTTCGCTGAGGTACCTTACTTCTTCTTTTTGTAAAAGCGCGTCCACATCCGCGGGATCCAAAGTAGCTCCGGCAGTTTCAAATACAGTGGCAGGTACACAACTGGGCGCACCAAAATTAAATTTGAAAGGCACTGTTTTTCCATTTTTGATCATGAAATCAACACCCGCCATACCACAAACGTTGGCGATCTCGTGGGGATCGCTGATCGTACTGACCGTTCCGTGCACCACTGCGAGCTTTGCGAACTCACTGGGAACCAGCATTGAACTTTCAACATGAACATGCGCATCGGTGAATCCCGGTAAAATAAATGGTTGATCTTTCACAGGTAGATCCTGGAGTTTTGTAATAGCTTTTATTTTTCCTGCTTCTATGGCGACCTCACCATGAAAGATGTTTTTACTAAAAATGTCAACCATATTCCCCTTGATCTTCTTTGCCATAAAATATGTTTTGTGCTAAGTTTCAAGATAGTCGATAAATGGAAAACAGAAAAAATAAACCCGCATTATTTCTTGCTACCTTTCAAAAACCAACCACACCGGATGAAAAGTTTGATCTCTTTATTGTTCTTGCTTTCAACTGCGCAGCTTATTTTTCCCCAGGCAGTTGACGATATTATTGAAAAAAATATTAAAGCACACGGCGGCAGGGAGCGGCTGGCGGCGGTCAGAACCATTTTTATGGAAGGAAGTGAACGGAGCGAAGATTATTATAGTATTGTCTTCAATAACACGATCGAGCAAGATAAATTATTCCGGACCGATGTAAGGATATTTGGAAAAAGAGGTTTTGTTATGCGAAAAAGGAACAAGGATCTCTCGGCGGTAGAATGCTGGGTCTTTGATCCTTCTTACATGCGAAGCCCTAAAAAATTGCAGGATTCGCTGATGTCCATTGGTGAAAGGAGATGGAAACAAACGCCCATAGATATAGCGGGGGCTTTGTATAACTATAAAGCGAAAGGATATACTGCCGAACTTGAAGGTCTGGATTCCATTAAGGGGACTGGCTGTTATAAAATAAAACTGACTCCTCTAAACGGCCCTGTAAATCTTTATTGGATCAATGCAAATAATTATCTTGTTGTGCAGGAACAAACGATCGGGGCCATTGGTGAAGACGGATCTTTTGAAAAGGCTGGTAGTGAAGAAGGTGTTCAAAGTTTTTCCAACTTCAGGGCGGTCGAGGGAATTCAATTCCCCTTTTCTGCAGTGCAGCTTTTTAAAACGGCAAAGGGATTTGAGCTGATTGATACTTACTATACCAACATTGAGATCAACAAGCCGGTTGACAAAAGGTTGTATGAACCAAAAATAAACAGGAAATTATAGGGCTGCTATTTGATCGTTCTGCAAATAAGCAATATGAGAAATTTACTACCATTATTATTATTGATCTTTTTCCTGGTTGCGGTGCAATTTTCTTCGGGGCAAACCGTGGAAGAGATCATCGATAGATACATCAACGCCCTCGGCGGAATGGATAAACTCGATGCAATACGGTCCATCTGCTTGCAGGGTAGCCAGGATTATTACGGTAAGCCAGAGACGATAAAGATCACGCTGGAGCAAGGGAAACTAAAAAGATACGACATTGACGTAAATGGAGAACATGGCTACTGGATAGTGACCGAAAAGGAAGCCGGTGAATATTACCCCTGGAAAAAAAAGGATCCGGTAAAATTTTCTGATTCCATTGTTAAACGAATGCAGGGTAACCTGGACATTTCAGACGGGCTTGCAAATTACAAGATCAACGGCGGGAATATAAAATTGATAGGAAAAGGTTCGGTCGATAGTGTTGAATGTTATAAAATTTTATTCGTCACTAAAACAGGTAAGAGTCTTCTTTACTGGATCGATGCACATAGCTACTTGCTGGTGCAGGTTGAAAGGCCGTACTCTTTTTTTAACAGCAGCAACGACCTGTTTTTGGGGAACGATATTACGACCTATGAAAACTATCACCCGGTGGAGGGGCTTTCCAGCACAGTGGGATCCGAAGCTTGGAATTCACGTGACTTGAAGTCGCGGC
>JADMIO011011111.1_pt1 | contig 46718 bp, 63 predicted proteins | sample 8958161 | NCBI WGS metagenome assembly JADMIO01 (sample SAMN16585339, study PRJNA669376) | soil metagenome | isolation source: Crop rotation soil | place: USA: Cullars Rotation, Alabama | collected 2011
GCCGCGACTTCAAGTCACGTGAATTCCAAGCTTCGGATCCCACTGTGCTGGAAAGTGCTGCCGCCGACTCGTTCGCGTTCAGGGGGGCCACCCGTCCCCCCACTCCCCCGCCGGCCTGTCACGCGGCCAGCGCCTCCTCGACGGCCCGCACTGGCTCGCCCTCGTACAGCTGCTCGAGCCTGTCCAACGCCTGTGCCACGACGAGCAGGTCGACCCATGGCTTCCACCGCAAGAGGAGCACGTCGTAGGTGCCGTGCGGCGGGGTCTTGCCTCGGTAGCGCTGCTCCTCGAGCTCGCTGCCGAAGGGGCTGATGAGGACGCGCTCCCAGGGTTTGCGCTGCCATCCGTTCTGCCAGCGGAGGCTTGCCCTGACGCGTTCCGCTGCCCGGTAGCGGCCGACGAGGTGGCCGTGCTGGAAGGGCGCCACGAGGCGGAGCCTGCGCACCGAGCGGTCGAGCTCGGCGAGGCTGGCTTGCCAGCAGGTGCAGCGGACGATCGGGCAGCCTGGGGCGTGGCTGAGGATCGGGGTTCCCTCGCCCCGGTAGCCGGCGCCGCGTCCGGTGCCGTTGCCGTGGAGGTTGAGGAGGTCGTCCTCGTGGTCGAGCAGGTAGGTGAGGGCTTGCCGCTTCGTCATTCGCCCGTACCGGCCGGGTTTTGGGCGTGCGAAGCTTGCGCGGTTCGGAGGGTAGCGCCTTCGGCGGAGGCTGTCAAGTGGTCGAAGCGCTTGCTCGGCGCAAGCTGGACGATCTCCTCGAGGGCTGCTGCGATCCGCTCGAGGGCTTTGGCGAAGCGCTCGTCGACGTCCGGCACCTTCCTCCACGTGATCCCCGGTTGCTCCGCGCTCACCGGCCGAGCATCCTAGCCAACCTGTATGACAGCATGCCGTCTCACAGGCTAACGATCGTTCGGTAGTACGGTCTGCCGATCAGGTGTGCGCAGGACTGGGCCGGGAGGGCGCTTCGTGCGGCCCGCTCATTCGCCCCACCTCGCTTTCCTCGCAGCCCTCAGCTCTGCCTCGGCACGTCGCAGCGCCTTCTCGGAGATCTCCAGCCGCTTCTGCCAGCGCTGCCGATCCCTGACCGCGCGCTCCCACCGCCTGTGCGCTGCCCACCTCCTGAGCCAGCTCATTTCGCCCCTTTCGCTTGGATCGCGTCCAGCTCCGCCAGCCTGTCCTTCTTCGCCTGCTCGATCCTCGCCCGGTCGGCCTTGACCTTGGCCATGTAGGCGAGGTGCTCGGCTTCCGCGGCCACCCCGCGTTTCCGTTCCTGCCGCCAGGCCTCTGCCATCTCCGCTCGCAGCTGCTCGCTGTCGTGATCGCGGAGCATGCCCTGCTGCCCAAACAGCTCGTCCATGACGTCGGCCTCCATGTCGACGTAGCAGCCGGCGTTGTGCAGCCAGCGTCTGGCGTTGACGATCTTCCGCTCGGTCTGCGTGGAGTCCTGGACGACGACGTCTTCCGGTGCGTCCCTGATCCGCTTCCTGACGATCGCCCAGCCGTTGCGGATGTTGGCGCCGGCGAGGATCTGCGCTCCGACGCTTTCGATGGTGGAGTGGATCCGTGCTGGCTGTTGTTGGAACGCGGTGAGGAGCTCAGCCTCGAGCTGCTGTCCTGGTGTTTCGCCGAAGAGGTCGATGCCGCGGTCGAGTGTTGTGCTCCAGCGGTACTCGGTCATTGGTCTTCTAGCCAGAACGTTTTCCCGCATTCTGGGCACATGTAGTAGCCCGGCACTTCGTCTTTGGCAATGGCAATCAGTGGGGCGGAGTGAAAACAGTTGTGGTGCATGTAGTCGTAAAAGCCATATTCTCCGCGATGGGTATGTCCACATCGGCAGGGGAAGATCTCTTCGCCGTTAGCGCTAACGTGCGTTGTGTAGTTGGTAGTTGTGCTTTTGATCTGAGTGTTTATTTTAATTCCCCCCATCCGGTTGTTTCGGTGGTAGCAGCAAGTCCGGCTGTAGGCGTTCGGGCTGCTTGTGTGTGCGGCTCCATCCGGCGCCGTTCCCGAGGGCTTGCCGCCAGACGCGGTCTTCGTAGGTTTCGCCGGCCTGTTCGACTGGGTCGACGGTTCGCGCGGAAGTTTCTGGTGGTTCTGGGTTGGGTGGGGGTGGGGTTATATCGATCACCTCTGAACCCTCACCAGGTAGGACGGGTACGGGACGGGACGGGGCTTTTCCGCGCGTGCCCGCACGCGAGGGGCCGTTACCGTAACGGTCTGGCTCCGTTACTTCGCCGTTACGCTCGGCGTTACGTAACGCCGTTACGCGGGAGCGCCATTTGGCTTGTCTAGCGGCGTTGGTGGCATCCTTCGGCTGGTAAGTGAGCCAGTCGTGGACTTCCCAACTCTCATCGACGGGATCGAGAAGTGAGAGCGAAGTGAAGCGAGAAATCGCCCTCTTGTTGAGGCCGTTCACTTCCCTTATTGTGGCCTCGTCGACGGTCGGGTCTCGGTGCCGGCCGCAGTAGCAGAGGAGGCGCATCCATACCCTGAACTCGCGGTCTGTGAGCTGCGCGAGCTTTGGGTGTGACGCAAACCCGTCGTCAATTCTAAGCCATGCCATTACGTATCCCTTCGGGTATCAGGACGGTTGGAAGCCGTCTCTGATTTTACCGTGGGGATAGGATGGCCGGCGGGCGTCTTTGGGTGGCTTCCAACCTCCCGAAGGTGCGCCGCGCCGGCCTGGCTGGGGATCGTATCGCAGAGCGCCGCGCATGTCTCGAGCGCGTACCCCCAGATGCGTTGCGCGAGCTTCCGGTCTTTGTATTGGACGGCGTGGTCGAAGGCGATGCGCTGCCCTCGGGTCATGTGTCGGAGGATGTGCTTCTGCGCGTCGTTCACCAATGATCAGAGGTTGTCGCGGGATCCGCCGCGGAGTTCGTGCACGTGGAAGAACGTGCGCAGCTTTACGAGAGCTTTTATTTCGATCTGCTGCACCCGAGCGCTGGTGATACCGAGGTCTTGCGCGATTCGCTCGAGTGTCTGCGGTTCGTCATCGAGGCCGTAGCGTTTTGAGATGACGTACCGCTCGCGGGCGGTGAGAATGTCGAGAGCGTCGCGGATCCGTTCGCGCTCGGCGTTCGCGGTGTAATCCTCTTCCGGGTCGACGATCGGGTCTCCTGGTGGGAGCTCGAGGTAGGTGGGTGCGCCGATCATTTCGGCGGTGACGCTTCGCTCGACCCGACGGGTCCCGTACAGCTCCAGCGCGGCGAGCCACCTCGGGGAGGCGTCCTCTGTCAGACCGAGCACGTTGAGGACACGCCGTGCGGACGGGGTGACAGTTGTCTGCCGAAGCGTCTCGAGCTGGGCGACGGTTCCCCTGCCGACGCCTGCCTTCGCCGCCAAGCCTGCTTGCGTAAGGCCGAGTTCCTTGCGTCGGTTGCGGATGGTGGCGTTGAAGGCGCGCGCTTCGATGCCGATGAGGACGCTGTCGCTCACGCGCGGCGGGTCCTGATGGCTTGCGCGATCTCTCGGAGGTCGGCGAGGATCTGCTTGAGCGGGTCCGGCGGTACGCGAAGGGGTGGTCTGCGCTCCTCCTCGTACCGGCGGATCCGGGCTTGTCGGACGGTCTCCGGGTGCTTGCAGCCGAGGCTGCAGACGTACCCGTCGAACGTGTTGCTGGCGGCGAGCGGAGTGTTGTGCCGGACGCATAGCCGGTTGAGGATGCGGCGGCGGTGCTGGCGCTCGTTCACTCGTCTTCGCCGAGCACGAAGTCAGCCCATTCTCCAAGCTGAATGACTCCGGTTTCGTCGGGGAACGGGCCAAGGTGCTCACTGAGCCGAGCGACCGCCGCGACCGCGTCTTCGCGTTCGCGGAACTCGGCGGAGCCGCAGAATCCGCGGTTGCCACGGATGGTGATGCGCCAGGCGCGGCCGAGATTTGTGAGAGTGATCTCGTCGGCCATTTATGCGGCGAGATCCGCGTGCGCGTGGCACAACCGGTCGACGGCGGGGCCGCCGCAGAGCTCGCAATGTCCGAGGAGCTGCGCGGCGGTCTGGACGATGGTCAGGCCGGTCTCGTGCTGGATGAGCTTGGCGTAGCGGCGTGCGCTGTCGCGTTGCTGGGTGAGGGTGTCGATGCGTTTGCGGAGGCGGGCTTCGCGTGGGCTCATTGCTGTGGCCCGTGGACGGCGAGCCAGTGGAAGCTGCCGTCGTCAGGCGGGACATGTCCGGGACATGTGGCGGGCATGTCGTCGAGGGTTAGTTGTGCGAGCGGCGGTGTTTCTGGACTCGGCGTGGCACCGTGAGTTGAATCCGGTCTGGAATACGAGCGTCCAGGGTTTTCCCCTGGCACCATGCCGCCGCTCACGCTTCGCGAGGTCACGGCGTGTGCTTCTCGAGGTAGTCGGCCGCGGTCACGCCGCGATCGCTTTCGCGTTCAGCTCGCGGGCGGCCCACGCGATCCCATACGCGTCGTAGGCGTCCTGCGGGATGTCAGGGGCGTCGCCGAACCCGAGCTCGACGCACCGTGCCTTCACGAGTTCCTTCGCGGCGTTGCCGTTGCCGGTGAACGGCTTCTTCCACTCGGCCGGCGGCATCGACCACACCTCGAGCCGGTCCCGTGGTGGGAGCCGGTCGAGGATGGCGCCAAAGAGGGGGAGCGTCCAGAGGTACGCGCGGATGTGCTGGCCTCTGGGTGCTTCGAGGCAGGCCAGGTAGACGTTCTGCTGCTCCCACCATCCCCAGGATGGGAGGGCGTGGCGGAGGTTCCTGCAGGCATCGTGCGGTGTGGCGTCGAGGAGCTCGAACCGGTGCCATTGCGCGTCGGGGGTGGTTTCGTCGAGGAGGACGACGTCGACGGCTTTACCGGAGAAGTCGATGCCGGCGACTGTGCTCATCGCACCTCCGGCGCTCGTCGGAAAGGCCACTCGTCTTCAGGCGCGAAGTCGGTCACCGGCCAGTCGCTCGTGCTGGTCAGCCTTGGCGGGAGCGGGTGCGTCCTGTCGCGGCGTTCGTCCGCGAGGATCGTCCCTAACGCGACGAGGAGCAGCGCGACGGAGAACCCGGCTGCGGCGCCGATGAGGAGGCTGAGAGCGAACAGCCAGATCACGGCTTGCACTCCCAGGGCGACCAGTCGTAGCCCGACGCGACGAAATACCGGTACGCGGCCAGTGCCTGCTCGAGCGCCGTCCACCCGTGCCCGTACGTGCTGCGGGCGTAGTCGCCCATCTGAAACAGGCCGAGGTACTGGCCGTTCCTCGCGGTCGTCGAATAGGTCTGGCCGGTTTCGCAGCCGGCGACACGGACGGCCTGCTCTCCGTACGAGCCGAAGACGAGGCGGATCGTGTCCTGGGTGCTTCGGTGCTGCTCGAGCGTCCGGGTTTGCTGCTGCCGTCTGAGGGTGCGCACCTCGGCGCCAAGGCGGCCCTCGCGGCGCAACGCGGCGACGAGCTTCCGCTCGACACGCCAGTAGGGGCTCGGTGCTCGGAGGCCAAGCCGCCGTGTCAGCTCGAACGGCCGAGCCCCGAGCTGCGCCACCCGCGCGTCCACTTCTCCGACCCCGCCCCGTGCCTCGCGAGCCTGAGCGGGAGAGTGATTCGAGGCGGCACCTCTTGGGTTCGCGGTCGCGACGGCCACCAGGACCGCCGCGGCCAAGAGCAGGCTGAGAAACACGGAACCGCGGATCACGAGCCCACCGCTCGGTCCGGCTGATTTGCAGCGAAAAGACTCGTGACGTTGCTAACAGCGGTTCGACTCCGCTCGGCGCCTCTATGGCTGTTTTGCAGGGGTTTTGTGAGCATCAGTCCGGAGTGCTTTCGTCCGTGAGGTCTTGGGGAGGCTTCAGCGCAGCGAGTGCTTCGCGAAGCCGGGGCTGTTCTTCCCACGGCTCATACGCCATGCCCTGCATCGCCGCGTCGATGCTGTCGGACAGCGCCTCGGCGGCTTCGGCGATGTCGAGCAGCAGCGGCATGTAGTACTCCGCAAGGACGCGTTTGCCTAGGGGCAAACATTCTTGCCACGCCTGCCTGAGTTCGTCCGCGGTCACGTCTTGCCCCCTTGGATCAGCGCCATGTCGGCGAGCACGTCGCGCGTGTCGAGGTGCCCGTACAGGTCGAACGTCGTCTTGATCGACGCGTGCCCCATCACCACCGAGAGCGTCGTGATCCGCCCGCCGAGCCGGAGCCATCGTGTCGCGAACGTGTGGCGGGCGGTGTGGGGGTTGCGGTAGCGGACGCCGGCCTCGTCGAGGCAGCGGCGCCACCAGCGTTGAAAGCTAGCCTCGCCCATCGGCCGGTTCCGGTTGATCACGTTGCCGCCGCCGGGCCGCGTCCACCACAGGTGGTCGCGCGGCCCGAGCTGCTCGAGCAGCAGGAGCGCGCGGACGTTCTCCTCGAGGGCGCGGGTCATCGGAACGACTCGGTCCTTGCCGCCTTTGCCGGCGACGATCGCGACGTACGGCTCCGGGTCGAGCTTCAGCCGGCGGACTTGGAGGTCGCGCGCTTCCTTCTGCCTGAGCCCGGCTTCGAAGAGGAGGGCGAGGAGTGCGCGGTCGACGATCGGGTGGGCGTCGTAGAGGTCGTGGATCTCGGTATCGCTGAACACGTCGATCCACTTCTGGGGGGTGCGGCGGATCTCGGGGAGGAGGTCGACGGGGTTGTGCTGGATCCGCCGGGTGCGGACGGCCCATTTGAAGAACTGGTTGTAGACGACGCGGCGTTTGCGGCGGCTGAGGCGGGGGCAGGCGGCGATGCACTGGCCGACCTCGGCGTCGGTGAGCGCTTGGAGGGGGAGGCGGGGGTACATGAGGCAGAGCTGCGCCATCTCGCGTTCGTAGCCGTCGATGGTGCGGTCCATGCGTCCGCCGACTTCGAGCCACGCGAGCCACGCGACGACGTCCGGGCCGAGCCGGGTTTTCCGGTAGCGCTTGTCCTTCGTGGGGTCGGAGCCTACGTCTGCGGGCTCGGCGAGGAGGCGGGGCAGGCTGGGCGCGGCGGCGGTCAATCCTCCCCCTCGCTGTCTCCGCCAGCCCCACTCGCAAGGTCTTCGCGAACGTACGGTGGAAGCGGTTCGCCCCAATACGTATTAAGACGAGCGTCGTCGAGCAGGAAGGAGACGGTCTCATCGAGGGACTGGCCGTAACCCACCATTGATGTGTCCACCCCGAAGGAGTCGAGCGTGAGCAAACGGCGTAGTGCCTCTCGCGCCTCGGCAAGCTCACGACGGCAGGCGTCGAGGGCTTCGGTTAATCCGTCGAGAATGTCCTGCTGCTGAACGTGGTCGGGCGTTCGGAAGCTCACGCATCCGCCTCGCTGGCTGGTGACCGATCGGCGTTCGCGATCGCCACCCTGAGGTGGCCCTCGTAGACGTCGAGCATCGCCCTGTAGGTCGTGGCGTAGATGTAGGCCGCCTCAAGCATCCGCTGGTGGGCGGCGAGCATCCCCTTGTGGGTCTCCGCCATCTCCAGCAGCATCTCCCGCATTGCGGCGAGGTCGGTTGGTAGTGCTGCCGAATCGTTCACGGCTGCCCGAGCTTTCTCTCAACCGCCGCGAGGGCTTCCCCGAGCCTGAGATAGTGCCCAGCGGTCACAACAGATGTCTCGGTTCGGAAATCAACGAGGTCTCTGACCACTTCGATGAGGGCCGCGATCTCGTTGGCGGCGTCCTCGCCGAGCTGCGGGTTCTCTCTGAGCCGCTTGGCCGCGTCACTCACCGGACTCTTCTTTCGGCCACCAGCCGCGCGGCTCGGCGAAATACGCCAGTACCAAACAGGCGATGGTCACGACAGACATTGCGCCGCAATAGAAGCCGAGAAGCCAGTCGATCACGCGGCCCACTCGTCGCGCTCGTGGTCGTAGACGCCCTGTTTTGAGGGACGCTTCTCATAACCCCGCTCCGCCAGCGCCTCTCGTCTGTCCAGCCACGCGGCCGCCCGGAACACCCCGAGGACGAACAGGAGGGCGAGGAGCGCGTCACGCGCGTACAACAAGCCGGTCACGCGGACGCTCCGCTGATCCGTGATTGCTGAGCCGTGCGGACGTTCTCGATGCCCTGCTTGAGCGACATCACCTCAGCGACGTGTTTTGGGTCCACGACGTGCTCGGCGAGGTGCTGCCTGCAGACGAACGCGTAGTGCCAGGTGCCCGCGAATCGCACGTAGGCGATCGGCTTGTCGGGGCAGAAGTAGCATTCGTTCACGCGCCCGCCTCGATTCGTTCCAGGCGGAGCAGCTCCCGCCGCGCCCGCGCCAACGACTCCAACCGACGCACCTCCGCCTCCGGGCTCACGCTCTGCGCCCACAGCAGCCGGTCGACGTCACGGCGGGCCTGCTCCAACTCGTCGACCTCCTCCTCGAAGGCGTTCACGAGTTCCCCCACCACGCGCAACGCGACTTGTACGCGCACCACGAGCACGCCCAGTCGTGCGAGATCGCCCCCGGCCAAGGCTGCTCCGGGCCGAACGTCGAATAAAACGCCTCGATCGTCTGCGCGGTAGTCCCCACCAGCCTCTCGGCCGCGCCCAGCGTCGCGTCGGACACCGCCATCGACAGGCCCGGCGTCTCCAGCTGCGTGTAGATCGCCGGCACCTTCGTCTTCACTGACACGTGCCACACCACGGGGCGCTTCTCAACGAGCTGGTACAGCAACCCCTGGATCCGCCACGTCGGCTTCACCGTCTTCTCCGCCCGCTTCGCCGTCTTCCGCTCGATCGCCGGAAGCTCCGTCTCGATATCCATCCGACCGACCACAGGGATCGGCACGCCGGGAAGCTCGAGCTTGAACTCCCGCTCGACGGAGACAGGCTGGACGGAGGGGCTGACCTGCCGGTGGTAGGCGGCGACGAGCGCCGCGCCGGCGTCCTTCAGGTCGGCGGGCTTCTCGTCGCCCCACTCGACCTCGCCGAGACCACCGGCCTCGTCGACCTTCCGGTCGAACGCCGTCGCGAAGGCGTCCTCGACGACATCGACCGGAACATCCTCTCCGCTCGTGATCTTCTGCCTGAAGTTCTCCTCGTGCGCCGCATGGTCAGCGCCGCCCCAGATCAGCGCCGCCCGGGGCCGCTCCTTCTCGCCGAGGACGTAGCGGCGGCGGTACTGCTCCGCGCAGCGCTGGAACATCGACATCTGCGTCGCTGACAGGTGCGACGGGAGCTCGCCGATCCGACCCGTCCACGGGTACGGATCCCGGGCAGCGGTGGCGGGGAAGATCTCGTCGAGGAGGCTTGTCACTCCTCACCCGCCATCTTCTTGAGGCCGTCGATGACCTCGGTCGCTTGCGCCTTCGTCAGCTCGCTGACGAGGCTGGTGCCGTACCGGGTCTGGAAGCGCTCCGCCAGCTGGACGGCGTCGACCGTCCCGGCCTTCGAGAGCTTGTCGATCAGCCGGTGGATGTTCTTCTGCTGCGGCGGGGTCGCGAGATCGCCGTTACTGACGCTCGGCGGCGGCTGGAACTGTGACGTGGGCCGCGGCGCCTGCTCCACGATCGGCGGCGTGTCGAACGGCATCTCCTCCGCCGGGGTTGCTTCCAAGCCGGCGAGGGTCATGACGAACCCGAGCGGGATCCGGAGCGCCTTCGACGTCGCCCGCGTCTGAGCCATCGACCGGAGGGCGTAGTCGTCGCGGTTCTGCCACGTCCGCTCAGACCGGAGGCACTGCGCCTCCGCCGCGCCGACCACCTGGCCGGCGAGCGTTCTTGCTTCAACCCTCGCCTCCCAGCCGTCGTCAACGCGGCCGGTCGAGACGCAGACGGGGAAGACGCCGAGCATCGTCCCGCAGAGCGTCCACGCCTCCACGAGCGGGTACTCCTTCCCCTGGATCTTCGCCGTCAGCTTCTGCTTGCGGACGACGCTCATCAGCGCGTTCGCGGTGTCGGTCGCCCGGGCGATGACCTCCTTCGGCTGGTCGGTGCGGAAGAGGGTGACGGGGGCGGGCGCCTCGTACTGGACGATCTCGGCGCGCACCGGCTCCTTCTCGAGCGCGCTCATCGTTCCGCCAGCTCCGTGTTGTACTTCTCCCGGAACAGCTTGACCGTCTCGAGCGCCTGCGTCAGATCCCGCGCCATGTCGTGGTCCCGGTAGGTGTAGTGCGCCTCGCAGGCGTGCTGGATCTGCTCGAGCGTCTCGACCGCTTGTTCCACCTCCGCGGGGAGCGGGAGCACGGTCACGGTGAGGGTGCGGGCGTCCTCGTTCTGGAGGAGCGTCTCGACTCTGGTGAGCGCGTACTTGTACCCGTCGATCCAGTCCTTGCCGTAGCCGCGGAACGCGACGTCGGCGACGTGGTGGGCGCCTCGGATCTGGTGGATGAGGCTGTCGGGCTTGACCGTCACGACTCTGCGCTCCGGCCCTTCACGACTCCCTCAAGCACCATCAGCAAGAGTGCCACGCTCGAGGGCCAAGACGACTTCGCCAACGCAGACGTGCCCTGAGCGAGGCTCGCGAGCATGTCGTGGTCGTCGAAATCGTCGAGGCTGGCAGAGTTGAACTTCAGAAGTTCCGCCTGCGCCTGAGAGACACCGTCTCGGACGGTCTCGATGTTGCTGCGGATCATTTCCCGCAAGACATCTTCTGCAGCCATGTAGGCTTTCACCTCCTGCCCCGCTCGCCTTCCATCCTCCAAGACGGTGCGAGCGGGGCGCTTGATTTCCTGACCCGCCGAGCGGCCGCCGCGAGGGCGTGGCTGGCGGGGAACATCTGGGCGAAGCTCACGGAGGCGCAACCGTCCGGAGGAGGAGAGGGCTTGGTTGGTTGCGCCTCCGTCAGCGCCGGGGCGGGAGGAGCCAGGACGCGGAGGTGCCGTCCAGGCGCGTCACCGGCTCCCGCCGTGACCCGCCCCGGTCTTGTCGCGCGGCGCTTGATCTCCATGCGGAGGAGGTTCGTCCCGCACCCGCAGTGGCTGGCGGTGAGCGGGCAGAGGTCCGCGCATCTCGGGCACGTCAGGTAGCTCGTCACGACGCCTTCCGGCAGAACAAGCGCAGCGCTGGCCACGAGCTGCGGAGTCCGCAGCTGACGCAGACGTACTGGCGCCCGCGGTACCACACCCAGTCGTGACGGCCGATCACGGCGCGTCCGAACACTTCAGCCACCCCGGATGCCCCGGGACGGGTCGGAGGTACTGGCAGTGATGCTGCCGGTGGCCGATGACTACGACGACGATGAAAGCGGCCACGACGCTCAGGAAGATCGACGCAGCTAGCACATCCGCCGATCCCCTCACGCCACGGCCTCCTCGGCGCCGTAGAACGCCTCCACCGGCACCCCGTACAGGTCGGCGAGCGAGAGCACGTACAGCCGCCGGAGAGGCGTCACACCGCTCTCGTGCCGGTACACCGTCCGCTCGCTGATGTCGAGCGCGGCCGCGACCTGGGAGCGGGTCAGGCCCGCGGACTTGCGCAGTTCCTTCAGGCGGGCCGGGTCGACTGGGTGCCTGGCGGTCATGTTGTCCGGACTTTACACGGACACCATGTCCGTGTCAAGATGTCCGGAACATGTCCGACTTTTACGAAGTACTGCGGCGTAGGGTTGAGACGGTGGCCGCGAAAGCGCAGCTAGGCGCCGAGCGCCTGCAAGCGGCGCAAGACGCGAAGGGCTTCTCGAACGAGCGGCTAGCTCACCGTCTCAACATCTCGGAAAAGACGTGGCGCCGGTGGAAGAAATCCGGTGAGGTGCCCGTGTACCACCTCGATCTCGTCGTCAAGACGCTCGGCCTCGAGGTCGAGCGGGACGGCGACGCGCCTACCCATGAGGGCGAGGCGGAGGTTGCGGCGGCGCTTCGTCTGCTCCGTGATGAGCTTCGAGCGACACGAGCTGATCTAGGCGAGCGCCTAACTCGGCTCGAAGGTCTCGTAGCTCCATAATCGCTAGGTACGCAAGCGAAACCAGAGTCATGGCGTCGTCGCCTGCCTCGATCATTGACCCCTCCCCCAGATTGTTGCGCCGGCACCGCGACCGGCGCGCGTAGAGGAACCTAGCGGCTCGTGCGGATGGGTTCAAGAGGTGGCGCGTGAGACTTTTCTTAGGTGGTGGCGGAAGACACAGAAACGGCCACCCCCAACGCCCCGAGGATAGGCGTGAGAGTGGCCGTGGTAGATTCCTGGTCGTGCTGTGCAAGCAATGTGGAGGTCCGCTCGCGCCTCAGCCTCCGCGCGATTACGTGGTCTACGTAGGCTTCGCGATGCGTGAATCGGGCCTGACCGAGAGCGATCTTGTCTTCTGCTCTCCCGAGTGTGGCGGAGCCTACTTCGCGTCCGACCCGATCCGGGTCGAGCCGCCGCTAACTCTCCCGCACCAGCGCTAGCAGCCCCTCGTTTCCGGCGCGCTGCAAGAGGAACGCAAGCCGCTCCTCCGTCTGGTAGACGCCCGCGGGGAACCGCTGCGTCTGCCCGTGCGCGACGAACCAGAGGACTTGCGACCAGGGCCAGCCGAGCGCCCGCATCGCGAGGTGGTGGGCGAGGTCGTGCTCCCGGTGCATCGCCCACGCAGCCTCGTCGTCGCTCCCCTGGTAGCCGAGGCTGCGGGCTCGAGCGACGTCCTCCGCTGTGAACGAGGCGACGCCGAGGGCTTCGGTGCCGTCGGGGAAGACGCTCCGCACCGTCCGCGCCTGCTCGTCCACCTCGTAGCGGAGGCCGTTCTCGAACTCGACCGTCACTCGACCGTCTCCGAGGGGCGCTCCGCCGACCAGCCGGACCAGTGGCCGACGACGATCGCGTAGACGCTGAGGAACGTCAGCCAGGCGATGCTGTTGCGCAGGAAGATCGAGACGGGGATGCCGGCGATGACCCAGAGAGCGAGCATCGCGAGGTGGACGCGGCGTCCGGTGGTCGGGCTCATCTAGACGAGGATCGTGCAGGCGAGCTCGAGCGAGCAGCCCCTAGCGACGAGCGCTTCGACCTGGTGTGGGCTGTCCGCGATCAGGCTGAGCGCGGTCGCGGTCAGCGGCTCGACACCGAGCTCGACAAACCGGTCGTACCGCCACAGGCAGATGTCGAGGTCGTCGATGCAGCGGCCCAACGTGGCGTCCTCGTGTGACGGAGGAACGACCGGGGACATGTCACTTCGCCGGCGGCCTCGCCCGAGCGGGCTTCGCCGGGGCCGGGGTCGGCTGGACGGTGACGTGGACGGGCCGGGCTGCCTCTTTCGCTGCGGCGATCTTGTCGGCGTTCGCGGCCCGGTTCTTGCGGATCTCCTTGTCCACCCAGAGCAGCACCGATCCGATCGTCACGGCGACGGCGAGGAGCGCCTTCTGCTGGTCGCCGGTCAGGTCGACGCCGAACGCGACGGCCAACGCGATCACCTGCCCGCAAGCGGCCACGATCTGGGCTGGCGTGATGTCAGGCATGTTCACGGTGCGTCTCCTTCCATTGGTTTCCGTTCGGCGAGGGCGAGCTCCGCCTTGCAGTGGCGCCGCGGGACATCACCCTTGATCCGCTTCTTCTCTGCTGTGGTGGCGTCGCGGACGGCGGCCCGCTGGTCGTCCGCCACTGCGGCGGTGATCAGCCCGGCCGCCTCGTCCCGCTTGATCCGAGCCAGCGCCCGGGAGGCGGCGTCATCGAGGATTGCGCGCATGGTGTCGCGGTTCTCGCTCGCGAATCGGCGCGCGTTGTCGTCCGCCTTGCAGTTCGCGAGGAAGCCGCGCCTGAAGTCGCTTCGTGCCCGGCTCGTCGCTCTCTGGTTGACGAGGTACAAGCCGAACAGGGCGAAGGCGATCGCGAGCCACGCGAGGATGAGGGACGCCCGCCACCCGTCGAAATGCCGAGGATGCCACTTCACGGCATCACGAACACGTACTGGAGGAGGCAGATCACGATGAGGGTCGCCACCGACAGGCCGACCCAGATCGTCGCTGCCGGGTACAGCTTCGCTGCGCGACGGATCATCCATTCCTCCGCTCGTCGAATCTGAGCGCCATCGGCAGCCCACAAAGGGCGAGCGCGGCACCGACGATCAGCGGGCGCCCTTGGCCTCCACCGATGGTCTCCCAGAACAACATGAACAGGCCCGCGACACCGAACACGCTGTCTCTTGTCAGTTTCACAGCGTCTTTGTGCCGCTCGTACCACGACGCCGGCGGCGGCGTCCTTGGGGGCTTTCGTGTGCCGGCCACTCACTGTTCCCTAGCCTCATTCACCGCGGGACCTCCGCTTGATCAAGGACGTGCTGGACGGCCGCAGAGGCTTTCGACCAACTCGCGTCGCTGTTCTCGAGGGCGACGATCCTGCGGGCCAGCAGGATCCTTGTCCGGTCGAGGTCGCCCGTCTGGGATTTCTCCCAGAGGCGGGCGATCCGTTCGAGCTCGGCCCGGACGACCATGCTCGACGGGGGTTGCGGTGGGGGCGGTGGGGGCGGTGGGGGCGGGGTCTGATCGAAGACCGCGGCCACCTCGGGGAGAGCGTCGAAGTCGGCGGGCTGCATACTTTCGTACTGGAAGACGGACGCTCCTACGGCGCCTGCTTGCGCGGCGAGCCGGAGAGACGGGAGATACCGGGTCAGGGGCCAGCGTGTCCCCTCGTCGCTGCAGAGGACGCAGGGGGCGATGACGGTGGCGCCGCGCCCTTGGAAGTCCCGGGTCATCTGGTCGGGGGTGGCGTTCGGGTTCGTGCTCGTGTACGCCTCGGGGATGCACGCCCACTCGGGGCCGGGCCACGTCCGGACGGTGTCGTTGCAGATCAGCGCTTTCGCGCCCGGATGCTGGTCGCCGTAGCGGAGCGCAGCGGCGAGCTGGTCGGGTCCTTCTGCCTGGACGATCGGCCCGTCCGGAGCAAGCCACACCGGCGGTTCGATGCCGACGGCGCGGAACGCGATCCAGTCGGCTCCCGGAGGAAGCGGATGGGGGATATCGGCGAGGAGGCCGACGCCGGCGAACGGCGTCACTCGTCGTCCTCGTAGGGCCAGTCCGGATAGACCGGGTAGGCGTGCTCCTTCGGCGGCGGCTCCGGTAGCGGCTCGCGGCCACGGAGCAGCCGGAACAACAGCGCCGAGTGGTCCACGTCAGCCCCGAGTTGCGTCAGGACGCGGGGGTCAGTGAGAGGCCCGTGCCTGTCGGGGTATTGCGCGCGGATGCGTAGCCAGCGGCTCATCTGCTGCCTCGCGAAATACGCCTGCTCCTCGGTGAGCTTCACTTCTTCTTCGGCCTGATCGTCAAGCCGCCCTTGTGGTTCATGAGCAGACGCTCCATCACGCGGCCGATCGCCTTCGGCCCCGACACGTACACGATCACGCTGTGGCCGCTCTCCGACCCGACCACCTCGAACATCGGCGGCTTCACCTTCGGCGGCGTGACCATGTGCTCGGGGATGTGGACGACGCCACGGACGAGCGACGCGGGCCGCTCCCGCAGATCCACTCGGTCGGAGACGTTCCCGTCCACGGTGGCGACGAGACCGTTGCCGCCCTTCCACGGCACCCGAAGCATTGACGCGTGTCCCGAGCCGATGTTCCAGACGATGATGTCGCCGGGGACGGCGAGGCTGAGCGGGCACGTCCAGCCCCCCTGCTTCTTCGCCCGGTCGAGGAGGTCGTAGGCGCCGGCGGTCTTCCACGGCAGCGGCTGCCCGGCGCCCTCGGCCCAGGCGGCCTGCACGAAGTCGACGCACCAGGGGTAGCCGCCGCCGGGGATCCAGTCGAAGCTCTGGTAATACTCGACACGCGGGCCGCGGTTGCTGCCGAGCGGGATCTCCTGGACGTGGTGGGCCTGCTCGTTCAGCGCCCACTTCAACGCCGCCGCGTGCTTGGGGAACGGCGGCATTTAGCGGATGGCCATCTTCGCGAGAACGATGATCCCGAGGATCACCACGACAACGAGCAGCCAGAAGAGAACCTCGCTTCCGGCGACAGTCTCGGCAAGCATTTGAGTCCCCCTTCGGTTGACGGGTAGGCAGGCCACGGCCCATACTCCGAACCGTGGCGGGATGGGAGCAGTTCATCGCCGACGCGATCGCGACCCTCGTGATCGTCGGCCTCGTTGTGTATTTCGCGTTGAAGCTGACCGGCGTCGTCTAGCGACCGGCGCGCTTCCGCGCCTCAGCCGGGTTCACCTTCACCAGCGGCACGCCGAGGTAGTTCAGGAGATCCCGGTACTCCGGCCCCGTGTACAGCTTCGACGGTGGCGGGTTGAGGATCCGCACCTGCGGCAGCCCGGTCGCGATTCCCTTGAGCCCGGACGATGCCTTGCCCGCGTCTCCTTGCGCGGCGGCCTGAGCCGCGACGATCGGCGCCGCGATGAACGGGTTCAGCGACCCGACGAAGTTGAACGCGTCGTTCGGGTTCGGCTTGCCCATGAAGCCGGTGTAAGCCTGCAGGCCTGCGTAGTGCGCTCGAGCGGTGTCGATCGGGGTGGTGAGCGGGTTCAGCCCGCGCGTCTTCAGGAGGTAGTCGCCGACCGGGGTCGCCCCTGCGAGGAAGGGGAGGCCGTAATCGTTCGTGTACTCGTCGCCGATCTGTCCGAGGCGCAGGAGGATGTCGGCGCGGATCGGATGGTCGATCGGGAGCTTTACCGCAACGAGGGTGATGGCTCGGTACCACGCCCAGAACGGCTCGATGACGCGGATGACGCGCTTCTCGAAGTCGGTGAGGCTGAGGAAGTCGCCGAGGGTGTCGTTGACTTCCTTGCTGATCCTGTCTGCGAGCTCCGGCTGCGTCTTGAGGTGGCGTTTCGCCGCGGCGCGGAACTGCCGCTCCTCCTTCGGAAGCTTCTCGTAGAAGCGCTTGAACTCCGGGTCGGTGCGGACGAGGCGGTTGATCATCGCGCGGCGTAGCGCCTGCTCGTAGGAGACGTCCATGCCGCGCAGGCCGCGAGGGATCGTCCCAGCCGCGCGCCCAATCTTGGTGTGCAGCGCGCGCTGCAGCGACTTCGGCAGGTTCTTGGGCACCTGTGTACCGAAGAACGTGCCCTGCATCTGCTCGGGCAGGATCTCCGCGATGTCGTCGGGCGTGAGGTGGCTGCGGACGGCGCGGTCGCTGACGAGCCTCCACGCGGCCTGGACGCCCTTCGTGTCGCTGACGGCCTGCAGGTAGGAGCGGAGTCCGGCGTGGCCGGCGTTCTTGATCGCGTAGAGGAAGCTGTTCCCGACGATGTTGCCGACGAGCCAGTGAGGGCTGAGGTTGAGGATCAGCGCCCGCCACACCTGCAGCGGGGCGCTGAGGATCCGGCCGACCGTCTTCGATTCCCTGACGAACTCACCCGTCACCCGGGTCGCGACCTTCTCCGGGATCTGCAGGCGGAAGCCCTGCTCGTCCACCGCCGCGTCCTCCGGATGAACGGTCGTCAGCTCGTCGTGCAGGCCTTTCGGGAGACCCTCCGCCTGCGGATCCGGAACGAGATCCTTGAGGCGCTTGTCGAATTCGCCTGTGGTCCGTTCGATGTATCCAATCCGCTCCGGCTTGGTACCAGCCTCGGGAGGAAGCGCGTGACCAACGCGTTCAGCAATGCTCCGCCGAACGTAGACATTGCCCGGCCGCAGCCCCTCAGAAATCGGGACGCGCACGGCGGAGTCGACAAGCGCCTGGTGGCGGTCCTTGTAGACGGCCCACTTGACGGTGCGGAAGAACGCCGGGCCGAGCGTGTCGATGTCGTACGCGACTCGGCCCATCGTGGCGAGCACGCCGTGGCTCTGGCTGACGGGGAACCGCTGCACTCCGAGCCCCCCGGCCCCAGTCGCCGTCCCTGACAAGTTCTCAACGCTCGCGTGCGGCCGGTAGGTCGGGAGCGGCCTCCCCTCCGCAGTCGCCTCCTGCTTGATCTGGTCGATCATTGCGGGGATCGTGCGCCGCCCGGGCGCGACGAGCTCGTTGCCTTCGTACTTCGCCCCTCGAGCGAGGAGCGCGGGGAGGTACAGCCGCTGCTCCGTGTCCTTCAAGCCGAGCAGACCAGCCTGCTCGCGGCCGAGCCCGGCCGACTCCTCAAGGTACACCCGCATCTTCTTTGTCGGCTGCTCGAACAGCTTCGTCACCTTCGGGTCGGAGATGACGCGCAAGGTGGCTTTCGCCTGGTCGGTGCCGAGAGTGCCGAGGTGCGTCTTGTAGTCGCGCAGGAGCGCCTTGGTCGGGTAGTCGTGTATCAGGTTCGCCGCGACGCGCTCTTTCGGAGTGAGGGCGCGCTCTGCGGGCAGGTAACGGCGCGCCCTCAACGACAGCCCCGCTTCCGTCCTGTGCCCCTGGACGCGCACCGCCCGCGCGAATCTCGCCTGCTCCCCGACTGCGGGGAAGTCCGGTGGCAGCCGCTTCAGCGCCTGGTCGGCTCCGATCTTCAACCTGCGCGTGAGGTCGCCGCCGACGACAGGACGCGTAACGACCTTCGCCTCCTGGCCTGCGATCGCTCCCGGGCTGCGAAGGGTGACGGCGCGTGGCGCCTCCTCGGCGAGTCCGGCGATCCGCAGTCCCTTCGCTGCGATGCCCGCGCCGGCGGCGAGGTCGAGCAGGGAGAGCGGGTGCTGCTCGACGCGTGCGAGGGTTTCTCCGAGGTCGCCGTGGGCGAGTAGCGGCGTCCAGGTGTACGCGACGGACTTCGCGAGCGGGACGGCGACGTCTCGGCTGAGCTGGCTGCGCCCCGCAACGCCGAGCCCGATCTCTCCGGGAATGAAGGTCGCCGGGCCTGCGTAGACGAGCCACGGGTTCTGGCGGACATCGTGGGCGACCGACTCGGCAGTGTGAACGGCAAGAGCGGGGAGGCCGGTGATGCCCTGCTCGACGTCGGTGTAGGCGTTGTGGAAGAAGCCTCCGATGCCGTGCCTGTGCCCGGACTTCTTCGACTTGCCGCCCCCGCCGGAGCTCGGCCCCGCGTAGTTGTGGCCGCCGCCCTGCCGGTAGATCGACCCGCCTCCGCTTCCCCCGCTGCGGTAGATCGACCCCATCTAGTACCACCCGTGGGCGCGCTTGAACGCCCACGCCGAGACGGGGTCGCCGTAGCGCTTCTTCACGTACTGGAGCATCCAGAGGATCTGCACGATGGGGTTCTCCGCGTAGTCGGGCGGGAGCGTGTGGCCGAGCGCCTGGCCGATCCCGAGAGCCCCGGAGGACGGGTTTACAGCCTTGTAGTTCCATCCGCTCTCGCTGTTGATCAGCGCGTTCAGCGCCGCCCACTGGTTCTTCGTCCAGCCGTAACGGTTCGCGGCGAGGTCACGGCCGATGTTGCGCGCGCCGCTGGTCGTCATCGCCGCCTGCGGGCTGTACGGCGCCGCGGCCGGCTGCGCCTCCGGCTTCGCGAGCGAGGTCGGGTCACCGGTCTTCTCGGCGAAGTGGAGGTGGGCGACCCCGTTCGCCTCGCCGCTGTATCCGAGCAGCTGCCCCGCCTTGACGCGCTGGCCCGCCTTGACCGTGAGCCGGGAGAGGTGCGCGTAGTAGTATTCGTTGTTACCGGCGACGAGGTGCAGGCGGTTCCCGGCGAGCTGCGGGTTGCTCGAGTCGAGCGGGCCGATCTGCTGGCCGATCACCCCGTCCGTGACCGCGTAGACCGGAGTGCCGACGGGAACCTTGATGTCGACGGCGTTGTCGGACTCCCAGTTGCCGAACTGGGTGTGTGTCCCCTGGTAGGGGAAGCCGATCAGGTCGCCGAGGACGCCCAGCGGGTAGCCGGCTACCGCTGGCCCCTTCCCGCCGCCGGCCGCCGTCTCAGCGGCGGCTTGGCCTTTTGGGCGCTTCTGGAACGGCACCCGCGGACGGCCTACACCCGCGTGGTACCAGACGATCTTCCCGTTCACCCGGTTCTGGATGTCGGCGTCGAATCCTGGCCGCTTCCAGAACCGGTTCAGCGCCTGCTGGGCGATGTCGAGCGGGATCCCGTGGGCGATCAGGTCGGACAGGGCCTCCTGGTAGTGCTTCGGCTGGGAGACCACGTTTCCGTCCTTGTCCTTCACGCCCCAGAACGCGTCGTAGGCGCTGTCGGCGGCGTCGCTCTTGAACCGTGAGATCTCGAGCGGCGTGAACTTCGACTGCGCCGGCTTGTCCGGGCCGATCGGGACGGCCTGCCAGTTCCCGTACTTGTTCTGCACCCACGTGTAGGCGCGGCCGTTCGAGCTGAACGTGTCCGGCGGCTTCGGCGTCGCCTCGGAACCCGTCCGCTGCCTCCAGACCACCTTCCCGGTGGCGGGGTCGACGGCCGTCGTCATCCCCGTCTTCGGGTCGAAGTGCGTGACGAGCTTCGCCGGGCCGGTCGCGATCACCGTGTCCTGCCACTGCCCCGTCTTTGGGTCCTGCCAGGCGACATGCTGCTCGTTCCCCACCTGGTAGAAGTGCGGCGGCTGAACCTGCGCGGCAGCCGTCCGCTGACGCCAGATCACCTTCCCCGTTTGCGGATCCACGGCGGTCGTCATCCCCGTCCGGGGGTCGCTCTTGATGATCGGCTTCACGACGGGTGGAGGGGCCGGAGCGCCTGTCCGCTGTCGCCAGAGGATCTTTCCGGTCCGCGGATCGACCGCTGTCGTCAGTCCCGTCCTCGAGTCGGTTTTGATGACAGGTTGAGGCGCTCCGGGAGGGACCGTCCCGATGACGTCTCCCGTGACCGGGTCGAAGATCCGCCAGCCCGCGGAGCTTGACCCAACCACGAGCGGCCTGGGCGGAGTGGGCCCCTGCGATGCCTTGATTCCTGCGAGCGTCTGCACCGGCTTCCCTGCCGAGTCGGTCGCCCGCTTCACATGCCCGAACCGGTCGACGACATACAGGTAGCCGGTCGCGTCCGTCAGCTGCTTCGCCTGGGCCTGCGCCGCGGCGATCGCGTCAGACTGCTGCTTCGCCTGCGCGGCGCGGTTCGTCGCCTGCCGGTCCTGCAGCTGGCCGAGGAAGTCGAGGACGTTCTGCGGTCGCCCCGCCAGGGCCTGCTGGTACTGGCTCGTCAGCGCCTGCTCCGCCTGCTGCTGCTGCGACATCAGGTCGCCGACGATCCCCAAGCCGCGCTGCTGGATCAGCCCGGGCAGGCCCGCCGCCTCGGAGTACGCCTGGGCGCCCTGCGCCGCGAGCAGCGTCGCCGGGATATACCCGCCGAGGCCGTAGGTGACGTCGCCGACGTCGACCGACTGGCTGCCCGGGATCATCTGCCCGGATGGGGCGCCGATCTGGGAGAGCAGCTGGTTCTCCTTGTCCGCCTCCCCCTGGACGGCAGTCTTGACAGCGTCGGAGAACCCCTGCCCGAACGCCGCCTGGTCGTGCGCGGCGCCCTGGTAGGCGGCGAGCACCTGCGGCGCCACCCCTGAGAGGCCCTGCGCGACCTGCGCGATGTACGCCTGCAGCTGGGCGAGCCGTTGCGCGTCCATACCCTGCATCGACGAGAGCTGCTGCTGGTACTGCGCCGTCAGCGGGCCGAGCAGGTAGTCGGCGAGGTGGTTTGCCTGATCCCACAGCGACCCCGAGAACAGGCCGCCGTACGGCTGCGCCCGCGGCGCGACCACAGGCGCCGGGTGCGGAGCGGCCCGCGACGGGAGGCTGAGCGGGCTCGGCCTCGGGTTGAGTCCGTGCCCCTGCCCGTGCTCGTACACGGACAGCGGCTTGAACGTCGGTGGGCGAGGGTACGCGGCCATCTACTCGGCGAAGTGCTGGCCGACGCCGGGCCTGCGCGACTGCCCCTCGTAGAACTGGCCCGTGTACGGGTCGTAGGTGCCGCCGCCGGGCCAGTAGCCGCCCTGGTAGACGGGAGGCGCGGCGCTCCCTTGCGGCTGATCTGCGGGCGGCCCCGACGGGCCTCCGCCCCCGGGCGGCCCCTGCGTCATCAGGTTCCGGATCGCGTTCATCAGCGCCTGCATCTGCAGGTACTGGGCGACGCCGCTGTTGATCCCCGAGAGGTAGTCGAGCAGCTTCGTCGTCGAGTCCTGCTGCGCCCCCGCGTAGTTCGTCTGCTCCCTTCCCATCTGGAAGCCCGTCTCCCCCGACTCGAGCAGGCCGTGCGCGGCGAGCCGGTTCGTGATGTACCGCTGCTGGTCGGCGTGCGCCTGGTTGATCCTCGCGAGGATCGAGAGGCCCGACTGCGTGTTCTCCTGCGCGAGCTTCTGCGTGTCGCCGCCGAACGCCCCTGAGAGGTTCGAGAGGTTGCCGAGGTTCTTCGGGATCGCTCCGTACTGGATCACGGCGCGCTCCGCCTGCGCCTTCGCCGTGGCCGGGTCGAGCCCGCCACCCGTCCCGCCGATCCCGGCGAGCAGGGTGCCGAGGATGTCGCCGAACGCAGCCGGGGGCGCGCCGCCGGCGGTGTCGTTCGCGCTGAACGCAGGGGCTGTCGGCGGCAAGGGAAGGGGCGTGAAGCTTCCGCCGGTCGTGCGCGTGTACTGCTGCGAGTACCCGCCCCGTGGCGTGGGGAAAGTCGGGTAGCTGAACTTCGTTCCGCGGTTAGCGGGTCCCCACCCGTAGGGCATAGGTCTCTCCTAGTGGATCGTGTTCGCGATGAACTGCCACGGAACGGCCGTGTCAGAACCGCCGACGACATGCCACTGCATCGTGAATGCGGACGAGTCGTGCGCCGTCAAGCCGCCGACGATCGCCGCTGACCCGGTCTGCGGGTCGCGCAAGAGCGCGTACGTGATCACCGGCTCCGTGTCGAACTCCGTGTCGAACGTGACCACGTACTTCGCCGTCCCGGTCTTGTTGACCGAGAACCCCGTGCCGTGGCCGATCGACCCGTCCGAGTTGATCCGGCCGGTGATCGTCCCCCGGTAGCCGCTCAGCTGCGTGATCGGGACCGGCAGCGGGTGCTGGACGAGGTACGCGTACACCTCCTGCAGCCACGGCTCCGGGATCTCCCGCTCCGCCGGGCTCACCCACGGCGTCAGTGACGGGCTCTGGAGCGGGTCAGGCTTGTTGTCCGCCACCTACTGGCCTCCCGACTGGAACTTCAACGCCAACGTCTCGAGTTCGAGCGCGTACAGCTCCGTCTTCGAGCTCGGCCCCGACTGCGCGAACCGCAACGTGCCGCCCTGCGTCACCTTGCCGACGGTGAACCGGTAGCGGGTCTCGTCCGTCGTCTCTGCGAGCGGCGACTCCGGGCAGGCCGAGAACGCGGTCGACTCCAGCCCGGCCGCGAAGCTGACGGCCATCGTCGGGTTGTCACTCGCTGCGTCCCGCATGTCCATCGACACGTGGCCGAACCCGAAGTGCTTGAGAGTCGGCCCCGCGCCGAGCATCCGCGTCTCCAATACCGGCTGCACGCTCACTCCGGACGCGTCCTGTTTGTTGTCCGCCGACGGTGACAGGAGCCCGCTGAACCTTGTGACTCTCGCGGCGCCGGCCGTGTCGGCGGAGTAGAGCTCGTCGGTGACGCCGACGGCGCTCGCGAACATCCGGCTGCCGGTGATGTTCAGCCGCCCCCATGCGTTGCGGGCGAGGTTGCAGATCAGCGTGTCGACGCTCGGCCCGCTGCCGAGGGCGCGCAGGTTGATGATCAGGTTGCTGCCGAGCACGCCGGCGGTGATCAGGCCTGGGTCGGCGCCGCCGACCTCGAACTCGTTCCGCCACATGCTCTCGATCCCCGCGTCACGCGTCAGGCACCGGTAGGTGACGCCGTCGGTGGTGTACACACCCCTCGGGTTCGCGAAGATCACGCGGCCCTCGTAGATGACGATCGAGCGGGGGTCGGTGCAGCCGACGTCGCCGATCGGCGCCCTGTCCATGTCCGTCTGCGGCGGCGGCGTGGTACCGGTGATCCGCTGCGTCTTGCCGGCGCTGAAGATGATCAGCGCGTTCTGCAACGCGGCGAGCCCGGTGACGGCGAAGTCGGTGTCGATCCACGAGTTGGTGGTGTCCCAGCCGCTCGTGATGTCGGGGACGGGGCTGAAGAACAGCCTGTCCGGGTTCGCCGCCGTCCCCGCGACGACGAGCCTGGTCTTGTAGACGGCGAGGTACTTCCCCGCTGGCGCGGTCGCAGCCAGGTCCGCCGCGGCCGTCCCGTTCCAGTATTTCGGCTTCGTCGTTCCGTCGTTGGCGGGGAAGACGAGCAGCTCCTTGCTGGCGCCGACGCGGAACTTCGGCCCGTCGTAGGTGGTCGTGGGCGCGAACGCGCTACCGAGCGTGGCGACGTCGGTGCTGGTGCTGCTCGTGAGCTTGTACAGGTGGCCGTTGTCGCCGATCGCGAGCACCTGCGAGCCAGTGCTGAACGGCGCGTAACCGACGCTGACGATGTACGTGGCGGTGCCGCCGAGGGTCGGGCCGAAGAACGTCGTGCCGCCGCGTTTCTGGGCGATCCCCGGCTTGTGCAGCAGGTAGTCCACCGAGTCGTACAGGCCGCCCTGCGGGATCGACCCGCGCGGCGCGTCCCGGATGATGCCCTTCGACCAGTCCGCGTCGAGGACGAGAGTCGAGCTGGTAGGCACCCGTTAGCACCTGACGTCGGCGGACGGGAGGTGCGGGACCCAGCCGTTCCGGTCGTAGCCGACGACGGGCATCTGCATCGTCCGCCCGCCGGCGCGCCGGTTCAGGTGGATCCGGAACTGCGCCATCCAGCCGGCGTACAGCTGCCGGTACTCCTTTGTGCTCGGGTCGTCGGCGCCGCGGAGGAAGTCGCTCATCTCCGCGAGCGCGCCGTACTCGATCAGCTTCGACCCCCACGGCTCTTGCAGGATCGGGACGTCCGTTGTCGCGCTCAGCGCGGTCGGGAGCGCGACGTAGTAGATCAGCAGCGTGTCCGCCGCGGACGGTGTCGGCCACACCTCCAGCTGGTTCATCCCGACGAGCGCGTAATGCGTCACGCTGCCCGTCGCGCCCGCGCCGGCGGTCTGCCGCCAGTACAGCAGCTGGTTGATCGTCGTCTCGATCAGCGGCGGCCCGTACGCGGACTGGCCGGACGGCATCGCGACGATCTGCTTGATCCGCAGGATCTCCGATGGCATCGCGTATGAGCTCTGACCGGAGATGAGGAGCGCGGTCGCGCTCGTCTGGTTCGCCTCCGTCTGCACGCACACCTGCGCGTAAACCTCGTTGATCGTGTCCTTGATCTTGTTGAGGTCGTTGCCGCTGCTCGCGTCCACGTTCGCGTCGAGGCGCAGCTTGTTCTGCACCTTCCGCTGCAAATCGAGGAAGGTGTTTGGGAACGCCATGCGCCTCTCCCTAGATCGGGTAGTTGCCCGCGAGCCCCCACGCGAGCAGGTTCCGGTCGGTCGCGCTGTTGTCCGGCGTGACCGTCGACGGGCTCGCTGTGAGGCTTGTCGTGTTGTGGATGATCGTCCTGGCCTTCATCCCGTACGGGAAGCCGCTCGTGCCGCCGTTCTGCCCGTCGTGGCCGCGCCCGTAGGCGACGAACGCGTCCAACGTGATGCCTTTTAGCTTCAGGCTGCCACCGCTGTAGACGGCGAGCAGGCCGACCGCGTACAGGTTCGCGACCGCGTCCACGATCAGGTACTCGCTGGTGAAGTCCAATGTCTTCGGGGCGGACGCCGACCACGACCAGGACGCCCCGTCGTCGGCGCTGACCGCCTTCCGCGCGTACGTCGCCGCGGTCGTCCCTTCGACGAGCACCGTCTCCGCCTTGTCGTAGAGGGTGAAGAAGAGGTGGCTTGACGCGTTCGTCGTCTGCGACGTCGTCGAGTCGGTGCAGAACGTCGCCCGCGCGAACGTGTCGCCGGGGAACGTCGGGATCGTGAAGAGGTACTGGACGCCGCTCGCGATCGTGATCACGTCGCTCGCGTGAGGCAGCCACTCCATCGTGCGCGCGCACGTCTGCCGCCCGTACCTGACCTGGCTGACCGCGTCCGGCGTCCGGATGCTCACGCCGTCCCTCCCCGTTGCAGGAGCGGCGAGAAGTATTCGCTGAGCCAGTTCTTGAGCGCGGACCACTCCGAACCGCTGGCTTCGATGATCTCCGGGTTGTACTCGGTGAGCGCGTGCATCATCGACGCCCGGCCGGCCGCGTTCGTGTTCACGGAGAACTGCTGGTCGTACCCGGTCGTCGACCCGGTCCACGTCTCCGTCTGCAGCAGGATCGGCCAGCCCGCGCCTCTCGCGGCGAGCAGAGCCTCCGCGGCGTCCGGGCTTCGGAAGTAGTGGGAGCGCCACTGCTGGTCGATCTCGAGGTTCGTGAACATCCCGCACAACCGGCCGTTCCCGGTCGGCGCCGGCGGGAGCTCCATCGAGTACGTGTCGGTGTTCGACGCAGCGACGAGGCTGCCGGAGGAGAGCGTCACGGCCGTGTTCGAGGTGATGTCGCTGACCGTCCCCATCAGCGTGTGCGCCCCCGATGCGGTCTTGTACAGGCTCGCCCCGATCCCACCGTTCGTGAGCAGCGCCGGCGACCCGTTGAAGTTGACCGTCGTCGCCCCGGCGGATGTCGCCTGCAGGCTGCCGGTCGTGACGGTGCGCCCGTTGATCAGGCCCTTCGCGATCGCGAACGAGTCGTTCATCACCTCTCCGAACGCGAGCGCGTGGTAGTTGTTCGGGAACGCGACCAGCTGGTCGCCGATCAGCGTCCGGTAGGCAGCCTCGATCTTCCGCTGCCGGTACAGCTCCTTGTCCGACTGCGAGCTGACGCTGCCCGGGTAGATCGAGATCGCGTCCCACGCGAGCCGGTCGGGGCTCGAGTTCGAGTTGTCGACCGTGCCCGGCGAGCTGTAATACTTCAGCCACATCTCGGTGGAGGCGACGCCCTGCCCGGTCGGCCCCATGATCGGGATCACGGAGACGTACCGCCAGCGGGGGATCCCGGACGCGTCCAGTCCGTTCAGCCAGTTGGAGACGAGTCCGAAGAACGTCCGTAGGATCGACCGGTAGGTCGTGTCCCAGATGTACGGGTTGTTGCCGCTCGCCAGCGCGACGGAGGGGACGCCGGCGCTTGTGCCCCAGCTGGGCCCGCTGTTCGCGCCGAACGGGCCGTCCATCCCCGCGTAGATGCGGAGCAGCACGACGTACGGGCTGAGCCTGGCGCCGCCGCTCCCGCCCCTGGTCGCGGTGCGCGTCCTCGCGTAGGCGAAGGTGTTGGTGAGGTTCGCGGTCGTCGTCGCGCCCTGCGTGCCGCTGATGCTCCCGCTCGTGTCCTCCCACACCGCCCACTTGACCGGCACCGAGAACATCGGGCAGCGCGTGTACGTGTCCGTCTCGCCGCTGCCGCTCGTGCTGATGTCCTCACCGGCGTGGTTCGTCGACCACCCGGCGGTCTGAGCGTGCGTCGTGGTCTTGATGAACGAGCAGCCGCGCGGCAAAGGCGCCAGCCGGCGGACGAGCGTCGTCACTCAACCCTCCACGTGCCCGTCCCGTCGCTTCGGACCGTCAGCGTCTCGTTCGCCGCCGGGAGGTAGCTTCCCGCGCCGTCGATCGTGTCCGTCCCCGCCGCAGCGACCGTGACGGCGTTCGCGGTCGAGTTCGTCCGCTTCACCTTCAGCACCAGCCCCGCGTTCGAGACCGCGTCGGGAAGGGTGACGGTGAACGGCGCCGACGTCGCGTCCGCGTACACCTTGTCGATGCCCGGCAGGATCGTGTACGCCGACGTCGCGGAGTACATCCCGTTCAGCCCGTTCGGCACCGACCCGCTGAACACGACCGGGTAGAAGTCGCCGCCGGTCAGCGTCGCGCCGGAGACGGTGAGATGCGAGCTCGACTCGGTCAGCGTGATCGAGTTCCCCGCCACCCCCGGCGTCTTCGCGACGAGCGCGAGCGACTTGTACCGGGCGCGCGACCAGCCGCCGTTCTGCATCGTCGAGGCGCCCCACGAGAGGTGACTCGAGGTCTCGGTCGTCGCGATCGAGTTCGCAGCGGCCCCGTTCGTCTTCGCGTAGATCGTCAGCGTCGTCGAGGTCGACGGGGCGGCGAAGACGTTCGGATGCTGCAACGTCAGCTTCGAGTAGGTGCTGAGCTGGCCGGGGCCGGAGTTGATCGCGTGGAACAGATTCGTCAGCGAGTCCGCGGCGGTCGCGCCGATCTTCACCTGGTACGCGGTCGACGTCAGGCTTGTCTTGAACGTGTAGACGGTCGATCCGACCGTGACGGTGTCCCCGTCGGAGACGTTCGTCCCGTCCGACGTGAGAACGGCCGTGGCCCGCTCGTTGCCGGGGAAGACCTCCGCACGCACGTCCGCGTTCACGGTCGTCCCGGCCCCGTACCCGGCCACGCCCGTCACGACCGTCCCGTTCGAGGGGATGTCGATCGGGCTGCCACCCGCCGTGGTCGAGAGCTGCACCGTCCCGGCGCCGCTATTCGCGTTCACCACGTAGTACGTGTTGCCGACGGTAAGCCCGGACGCGCCGGCGGAGCTGATGTACAGCACCTGCCCGTTCGTGCGCCCGTTCGAGGACAGCTGCAGCGTGTCGCCGCTCCCTGACGCCGTCCAGGTCTGCAGTTCGTCGGTCGAACGGCCGATGTCGTTGTTGATCGCGTTGCGGAGGTTGACGAGCGCGCCGAGCGCGTTCTTCAACGAGGTGCCGAGCGTAGAGGGGATCAGGATGTCGTCGGCCGCCGTGACGGTCGACTGGAACGTGTACGTGCGCCCGTTGACGACGACGGTGTCACCGGCGCTGGGTACGGTGCCGTCGCTCGTGACGCCGCCTCCGGCGCTCACCTTCGACCAGTCCCACGTTGCGATATCTGCGTCCCAGCGCCCATCGATCGTCGCGGCGGAATCCCAGAAGTCCCCGCACGGCTTCGTCACGCCGACGATCTGGTTGAAGCGGACGTTCCGCAGGTACCCGCTCACCTGGGAGCCGAGCGAGTCGATCGAGTGGCTGAAGATCCGCAGGCGGTTCGCGAGCAGCGGCGTCCCCATGTTCACGAAGTCGACGTCCACGCCGTCGATCCCCATGAAGAACCGCGGGGAGACCTTGTCGCTGAACAGCGGGAACGTGAGCCCGCCGCCAGAAGGCTTCGCGCCGCGCACGAGCAGCTTCATGTTCTTCACGTAGAAGCGGGGGACGCGGTTGAGCGGGGCGGCCGAACTGATCCCGGTGTTCACCTCGAAGCAGGTGAAGTTCGACCCGGTGGTCGAGTCGAGGTTCTGGAAGCTCAGCGTCAGCCCGTCGATGTAGCAGGTGCCGAAGAACGCGTCCGCGTGGATGACCGTATGGTTTGTGTTCTTCCACGTCGGGTTCATCTCGAGGTAGCGGAGGTTCCTGATCCGGACGGTGCCGTGCTGCGACGGCTGAGACTCGTCTGGGTCGGGATCTCCCGCGAGGTGCAGCACCTTCTGGGAGGCGGTGCGCGCCTTGTTGATCGACGTGAGGTTCTCGATCGACACCTCGTGCAGGCCCGGCTCCCCGGCCTCCTGCTCCCACTGGATCGCCAGCCCGTTCGAGTCCTCGAACGTGTAGTCGCGGATGACCAGGCCGCCCGACGTCGAGATCGACGCGCTGATGTCACCGGTGCCCCGCGTGTAGACGTCCTCGATGATGCACTTCGACCCACCCACTGCGCGCTGGGTGATCTGGAACGCGTTCCCGCCGTAGCTCGTCGAGTCGGTGATCGTCCCCTGCACGTACCGGATGTGGCGGATCGTCCAGTTGTCGATCCAGACGTTCGTGCCGTTGATCCCGTTCACGTTGTCGGTGCCGAGCCCGGCGACCATGTGGACGAGGCCGTGCCCCATCGCGGGGCCGCGCGGGTCGTCCCCGTTGATGTCCTCGATCCGGATGTCCTCGATCAGGATCCGGGTGTCCTCCTGCGGGTTGTCGACCTGCGTGGAGAACCCGATCCACCAGTTCATGATCGGCATCGACGTCTTGTTGTCGGGGTCGTTCGGCGGCGTCCCATTGATGAAGTTGAGGCCCTTCATCCGCCAGTGCTGCCAGCCGACGTACTTGTGGCGTGTCCCGTCGACGGCGCCCCAACCGAACACCGCGAACGCGCCCGGCGTCGTCATCGCCGTGTAGTTCGCGTCGATCGTCAGGTTCTCGAAGTGCCCGTAGTTGTGGTAGACGGTGTTCCCCGTCGTCCCCTGCGTGACGGTGAACATCGACCTGGCGGTGTCGGAGAGCTGGAAGCCGCTGCCGATCCGGTTCTCCCCGATCACCTTCAGCCACGCCGTCCGGTTCGCGAACAGGTCAGGGACGGTCGTCATCGGGATCAACCCGCCGATCGAGCTGACCAGCACCTCCGTGTTCGTGCCAAGCCCGGCGTCACTGCTGATCGCTGCGAGCGCGGCCCCACCGTCGGTGTACGACGTCCCCACGAACGTCCCGGCCGAGCGGCGCAGCACCTTGTACGCGCCGGCATCCTTGTAGATCACGTACTGCTGGCCCGGAAGCGCAGTCCCGACAGCCGTCGAAGGCGTCGCCCAGGAGACCCCGGTGCTCTGCGTGTTGTCGGCGGTCAGGACCTGCCCGTTGACGCCGACCGCGAGCCGGGCGCTCGTATCGGCGCCCGTCCCCACCGCGAGGTCGCCCTTGGCGTCGAAGATGGCGTCCGAGCCGACGAGCGCGGTCGGGATGAACCCGCGGGCGAGCCGCCCGTCCGAACCGGCCTTCGGGATCACGTTCGCGAGCGGCGTCGCGGTCGCGATCTCGTCCGACCCGCCGTTCTGATGGGAGCTCGCGTGGGTCGCCGGGGCGGGAGCCGCCCACTTGACGCCGGCGGTCTGCGCGCTGTCCGCGACGAGCGCCGTCCCGTTCGCGCCGACCGTGACCTTGGCGGAGGCGTCCGCGCCCGTACCAACCGGCAGGTCGCCCTTCGCGTCGTAGATCGGATCGGTCGCGATGCTCGGCGTCGCCGGGGTCGCCCACTTCGTCCCGGTCGCCTGCGCGCTATCGGCCGTGAGCACTTGCCCGTTCGACCCGACGGCCAGCCTCGAGCTCGCGTCAGCCCCGGTGCCGACGACCAGGTCACCCTTGGCGTCGAAGATCGCGTCGCTGGCGACCGTCACCGGCGTCGACCACTTCGCCCCGGTCGTCTGGGCGCTATCGGCGGTGAGGACTTGCCCGTCTGATCCGATCGGCAGCTTGGCGCTGGTGTCGGGGCCGGTCCCGACCGCGATATCACCCTTCGCGTCGAAGATCGGGTCGCTTGAGACGTCGCCGCCGGGCGGGCTGGTCGGGGTCGTCCACCGGGCACCCGTCGGCTGGGTGCTGTCTGCGGTCAGCACCTGGCCGTTGGAGCCGATCGCGAGACGGGCCGAGGCGTCCGCGCCCGTGCCGACTACAAGGTCGCCTTTGGCGTCGTAGATCGGGTCGGTGGCGGCGGTCGTGGTGACGGGCGTCGCCCACTTCGTTCCCGTGGTCTGCGCGCTGTCTGCGGTCAGCACTTGGCCGTTGCTTCCGACGGGAAGCCGGGCCGCCGTGTCCGCGCCCGTCCCTACCGGCAGATCGCCTTTGGCGTCGAAGATCGCGTCCGCGGCGACGTTGCCTCCCGCAGCCGCCCATTTCGTCCCTGTCGGCTGTCCGCTGTCCGCCGTCAGGACTTGGCCGTCGGCTCCGACGGCGAGCCTTGTGCTCGCGTCAGGGCCTGTGCCGACGGCGAGGTCGCCCTTCGCCTGGAACAGCGGGTCGGTGGAGACGTCCCCCTCGTCCTCGGGGATGCCGAAGGCGCCGGGGTGGACTGGGTTCAGCGGAAGAGTGATCTAGGCTCTCCTCGATTCGCTTTTTTTGCCGCGCTTCTTGCGCTGCTTGCGCGTCCGCCACCCCCCGAGCTGCTTCGGGTGGGCGTTTCCGTTTCGGCGGGGCAAGCGCTTAGATCGCGCTCTGGGTTGTCCACCACTGCGGCACCACCTGGTAGCCGCCGGTGGGGTCGCCGCAGTCGGGGCAGTGGCTCATGAAGACGCCGCCGAAGTACCTGAGGCAGTTCCCGCACGCGTAGCCCTGCCGGACCGCCTCGAAGCTCTCCGGGGGCAGAGCGAACGTGCCGTGCCCGTCACGGATCCAGACGGGCTTCAGCGTGTTGTTCTGGGTCAGCTGCTCGGAGGGGATCCCTCTAGCCAAGCGCCTCACCCCATTCCTGTCTGATCGCCGCGCTCCCCCGCTGCTCCCTCACGTACTGCCGGGCTGCGCTCAACAGCCGCTCCCGAAGCGACGGGCTCTCGCAGAGCGCTTTCAGCTGCAGGTGGAACTCCGCAGGGCCGCCGGCGAGCAGGCACGTCTCGTTGTGCTTCCACTCGCCGCTATAGACCGGGTGGTTCTGCAGCAGCGGCACCGCCCCGGAGGCGGCGTACTCGATCGCCTTGATGTCGCTCTTTCCGAGCGTGTGGTCGTTCAGCTCAAGCGGCGCCAGGCCGATGTCGAACGGAAGCGCGCTCCGGTGGTACTCGTCCGGGTCGACCCACGGGATGTGCCGGCTGATGATCTTCCGCCACTCCCGCGTCTCCGCGAGCGCCCGCTCCCCCGTCACGCCCGTCTCGTCACGGACGTCGTGGCCCATCAGGATCACCTCGTGGCCTTGCTCCCGGGCCCAGCGGAGAGCCTGGCCGGCCAGCTTGATGTCACGCGCGTGCTGGGCAGAACCCATCCAGCCGATCCGGAGGCGTCCGTTCCCCGGTACCGGAGTCGGCCAGTCACCGTCGGGGAGGTTGTTCCGGCAGACGTGAAGGTCAGGGATGTACGCAAACCCCTTCATCTCCTTGTGGTAGCGGTCGCGCAGCCAGCGGGTCGAGAACGCGATCCCGTCGAAGCACGCCATCGCACGCAGGTGCATCTGGCGGGCGTCGTCCCCGTACTTGTTCACGCGCATGAACAGGTTCAGGTGCGGCTTGCTGAGGTAGTTGTCGTCGACCTCGGCGACCGTCCTGAACCCGTTCTCCTGCATCCCTAGGGCGTGCAGGCCGCGCAGCAGGCAGGGGCGCGTCCAGACGGCTGTTCCCTCGTGGTTTGGGTAGTGGAACGTCTCGTCTGGTCGCTGCTGCCAGCTGAACTTGTCCGGGTCGACGTCGGTCGGCTTGCTCAGCCGCTCCGTGTCGTCGTCGTGGATGATCTGGACGCGGCTGCCGGTGACCCCGGCGGGGGCCTTCACCCGCCAGTAGATGTCGTTGTTGCCGCCGGTGACCGTGTACCAGGTCGCCGGGGCCTTTACCTCGGGAACCGCTCCGCCCACCATTGCGCGTCGCTTGCGGGGACCGGGTATTCCTTCTCGCCACAACGGCAGGCAAGGACACAGCGATGGCCGTCGAAATAGCCGTTCTCGGCCATGTCGTGTCTGCATCTCACAGGCGGCGAGTGGAACATGACCGGGCGGCAATCGGTCTCCACTTTCGGCGTGTACCCGCGCTCCTTCCAGTGGGCCATGAGAAGTTCCGCCGGATCTTCATCTGGTCGTAGATACCGTCCGAACAGACGCTCAGCCGACGTCATCGGACGCGGTCTAGGACGCAGTGCCGGGTCGAAGCTATAGGCGAGTGCCGCTAGCCAGCGGCCGATCAGCCGCTTCATGCCGCCGTCAGAGCGTCCTCGGTCTCGCGGTCCTGGAGCTTGTCCTCGAGACCGCTGACAACGCTCGGCCGGTTCTTCGTCGCCCGCTCGTACGCGAGCGCTTCCGCGATCAGACCGGACGCCTCGGCGACGTCGGGGATCTTGAAGTGGTGCATGTCGTCGTAGGTCGGCCACGGCGCTGTAGGAACCGGCGGCTCCCACAGCTGCATGTCCGCGTCCCGAGGGTCGAGCGCCCGGCGGACCATGATCCGCGCGACCATCTCCCGGTCGTCGTCGTCGAGGCCCATCTTCCTGACGTAGTCGTCGAGGCTGAACACGCCGCCGCGGACGTCCGCGCGGGAGGCCCGGAACGAGTAGCCGTCCGCCGACCCGTGCACGTGGACGGGCTCCAGCGGCTTCCCCTCGTCGTCGACGCCCGACTCACCGCTCATCAGCACCTGGCTTGTCCCGCCGTCGGCGAAGTCGGCGACCAGCAGCGGCTTGATCATCTCCCGCTGCCCGTCCGGGAACACGTGGTAGACGGGCTCCTTCAGGATCAGCTGGTAGCCGGCGTACTTGCTGGTGAAGATGAGGCCGGGCCGGTAGTACGTCTCGGTGGTCGTGTCTCGCACGTTCGATCACTTCCCCTTCTTCGTTTGCTTGGGGGCGACGCCGGTGACGGCTGCCGCGCTTTCCGGTGTGGCGCCGGGCGGGATGATCGACGCGTGCGTTCCCTTCTTCGGCTGCCCGCTGTCGGTAAGCCCCGCCTTCGCCTTCTCCTCGTCGGTGACGGAGTCCTCACCGTCGACGGCGACCTTCTCGGCGAGCGCGACCGGCTGAACCTCGATCGCGAGCTCGGCCAGTTCCTCCTCCGTGGTCGGGCGCGCCTCGGCCGCGATCTCCGCGGCCCGCTGCTCCTGCTCGACCAGCCGCTCGACCCGCTCCTCAGGCTGCTCCGTCCGCGCGTGATCCCTGTCGTAGGCGGCCGCCGCGTCGGCGAGCTCCTCCGGCGTTGTGCCGAACACCTCGACGAGGGTTCCGTTCTCGATGTGCCGGTGCGCCCGGTACATGCCGACCAGCTCGCCGACCGGCGACGGTGCGGGGCTGGCGTGGAAGACCAGCCAGCCTCCAGTCAGCTTCGCCTGCGCCTCGGCCTTCAGTTTCTCAGGGCTGGCTGCCACTCTCACTCCCCTTTCACAGGAAAGCGGGGCGAGCCCGAAGGCCCGCCCCGCGTTTCGTTACTAGCCGGTGACGCCCTTCAGGAGCGCGTGCCGGCGTTCGTGCTGGACGATCAGCGTCGCCTCGGTGAGGAACTCGTCCTCAACCTTGTCCGCGTCGTTCGCCTGCCGCTCCATCAGCAGCTTCGTGTCGCGGAGGTAGGCCAGCTTGACCGCGTCCATGTCGACCAGGAACGCGTACCCCTTCAGGTCGGCGTTGTCGTTCCAGTGCCGCTTCATCACGATGTCGACGACGCCCTGCGAGGAGTAGTACGTCTTGATCGTGACGCCGAGCGAGGTGACCGGCGTGTTGCCGCTGGTCTGCTGGAAGCTCGCCCCGCCGCCCGTCGCGACGCTGTTCCACGCGAAGCCATCGATCGCGCTCATCACGAGCGGGCTGGCGAACAGCACCTTCCGGCTCGACCCATACCGGTAGGCGGAGCGCAGGAACGTCTCGAACGCCGCCCTGGTGAGCGTGCCGCCCGCCGGAGTCGTGACGTTCGTGGTGATGAACGACTGGAGGCCGCCCGCCCACCTCTTCGGTGCCCCGGACGTGGTGGTGTCCTCCTTTGCGACGCCGAAGAACAGCGTCGCCTCGAGCTGCTGCTCGTGGTGGAGGCCCATCTCGTACTGGAGCCGGGCGCGTTCGGTTGCGAACTGCCCGTAGAAGTCGGACGCCAGGACGGTGCCGGTGACGCCGAACGGGGTGCGGATGATCTCGCAGTAGTTGACCTGGTTGACCAGCTTGACGGTCTTGATCGTCCGCAGCGACGCGCCTTCCGCGTTCGCGTTGTTGACGATGTAGAGACCCGCCGCGGACGTCGCCGACGCGAGCGTGGCGGACCCGCCGACGCCGCGGTTGACGCCGATCGCCGCTGCGCTGACCCCGGTCACCTCGACGAACTCGCCCGTCTCCGTGATCCGGACGCCGTCGCCGACGCGGAAGTAGGAGGGGTTCGTGACGCCGAGCGCCGTCGCCGCCGAAGCGGACGTGGCAGAAGCGGAGAGCGTGTCGAAGCGAGGCATCGACTCGGACTCGAGCCACTCGACCTTCGGGCTGTTCGCCTTGACCTTCCCGAGCCTTCTCAGGAGGGCGACGAACGGGGCGTTGTCCGGCTCCAGGTAGCTGATGCGGTCCTGCATGTCGATGACGCGGCCCGACTGGTTGATGATGTCGGTCGCCTCGTCACCGCTGATGAGGGTTACTGCCATCGTGTTTCTCCGTGAGTTCGCGTGTTGATCTGGGGCTCACGGATTGCTCCCGTTCACACCTGCGGCGCCCGCTGTGCGGGTTGGTCCTTGGGTGTGGGGAATCCAGAAGGGGGGTTTATGCGCCACCCCGAAGGGGGGTATACGCGCCAAAAGTGGCTTACGCCACTAACCCCTCAGTGGCTACGAGGAGCCGTAGGGGCGTGACAGGCCGCGCCAGACTTCGACGAGCGCGTCGGCCGGGCTCAGCTGGCCCTGCCGGGGTCCTGATCCGCCGTGGGCGGTCTGTGCCATCCGCTTCGCTTGCGCGGAGGCGTTCTGCTGGTTGTTGAGCTCCGCCCTCTGCTCAGCCAGCTGTTGCGCCCTGACCATGTCCGCGACGAGGCCGATCGCTTGCGCGGCCTGGTGCGGATCCCTGGTCTCGGGAACAAGATGGGGGTGCTGCCGGAGAAGCTCGGTGACGGGCTCCCTGAGCCTGCCCCATTCCTCCCCGTAGCGTTGCGCGACAAGCCCTTCCGTCTGGACGGCGAACAGCTGGTTGAGGGTCTCCTGCTGCCCCGTGTCGGGCTGCTGTTGCTGCTGCTGCCACATCTGGAAGGCCGCCTGGGACAACTGAAGGTTCCTTGCGTCGCGGATCTGGCCAGCACGCAGGAAGTCCTGATCCTCCAGCGCGGCCGCCTCCGCCGCGAGAAGCATGTCCGTGGCTGGGTCGTACGCAGCCTGAGGCTGCTGCGGCTGCCGCTGCACCTGCTCCTCGAGCGCGCTCATCCGCCGCGCGAGCTCCTCGGCAGACGCCTCCGCGGCTGAGGCGCGCTGGTGCGCCCGCGTGAGAGCCTGCTGCGACTCGAGCCACGACTTCGCGAGCTCCTCCGGAGACTCGAAGTTATCCGGGAGCCAGTCTTCCCGTTCGGCCGCGGGCTTGTCCTGCCCGTTCGCGAGATCCTGCGCGGGGACGGAGAACTCCTCGACGGGAACCTCGTCGCGCGGCTTGACGCCGACCTGCTCCTCGACGCTGCGGGCCATCTAGACCGCCTCTGCGGTCTGCGTGACGAGGTCGGCGTTGATGCCGGTGCCGAGGACGCTCGCTGTGACGTACGCGCCGGCGCGGCTATCGCCGGTGATCGCTCCGGGCACGACGCCCTGGGCGGGGCTGACGTTCTTCGTCAGCGCGGCGCCGCTCGTCGGGTGGCAGCCGGTCGCCTGGTCGGTCTTGTTGTAGACGGCTGCGTTAGGCGGGCTCGCCATTGGATCACCTTCCCTTCCGTTTGGAAAACTGGGCCTTGCAGATCAGGATCGCGGAGAGCTTCGACTTCCCCTTCGCCTGGACGTCGCTGATGCAGCGCTCCATCCACGCATCCGAGGCGGCCGTGTCGCCGCCTTTCGACTTCGGAAGTCCGTAGGGCATCTCAGCCTCCTGCGAGTGCTAGCGATCGTTCTCTGGCTCGTTCCCGGACCGTGTAGTGGTCGGGCTGCAGGTACATGCGGTTCTCCGCCCGCGCCCACGGGAGTTCGTCGTAGCCGACCCAGACGCTCCGGTAGGGCCGCTGGTAGGCGAAGACGACGTCTGCGACGCGGAGGAAGTCTTCGTCGAATCCGTGCTCGTCGGCGTACTGGCGGAAAGCTCCGGTGACAAGGCCGCGGTGGAAGATCGCGCCTAGTCCCAAGAACCGCCACTCCTCCTCCGGAGGCCTGTTCGCGACGATCCAGCCCGTGTCGCCGATGGCGTGGTACTCAGCGAGAAGATGCCAAGTGGGGACGATCACGTCATCGTCCTGCGTGTAGATCAGGTCGTGCTTCGCCTCGGCGATCGCGGCGAACCGGCCGTAGCACTTGAAGTCGTCCGGGCGTTTGCTGTTGTCCCAGACCACCACGTCGTCGAACGGGAGGCTGTCCAGCACCGGCCCCATGTCGACGTCGCCGCGAGTGACGAGACACGCGGAAATCTCTGTCACGAGAGCCGCGATTTGTTCCCCCCGTGGCCGAGCCGGTAGATCCAGGTCGGCGCCTTGTCAAACCGCCTGAACACCGCGCCGTACTCCTGCGCCCGCCGGTAGAAGTCCCGGTCCTCCGTCGCGCGGAGGTTCCCGTCGTACCCGTTCAGGTCGTTCCACAGCTGGGTGCGGATAAGGGCGGAGGCGGGGATCGCCGGTGGCGTCCCGCAGAACTGGCCGGGCTCCTCCCCCCAGACGAGCGGCACCGGGTAGACGATGTCGGCGCCTTCGGAGTTCGCGACGAGATGCTCGAGGCAGCAGGGGAGGATCAGGTCGTCGTCGTTGAGGATGAACAGCCATTCGCCGATCGCGTCCGCTACGGCCCGGTTGGTGGTGGCGGAGCACCCGTCGCCGAGCCTGTCCGTCCTGACGACGTGCTCGACGTCGCGGAGCGTCTGCGACTTGACGCTGTAGCAGCACTCCTTGAGGAACCGCTCCCGGCCGGGGATCGTCGCCGTAATGACGCTAACGAGCGGCTTCAGAGACGAACCGAAACTCTTCCTCTCCACGAACTCGATCTGTAAGGCAGCCCCATGTTTCTTCGATCCCGTTGTCGCAGACGTTTTGGATGTGCCCATGCCAGTGGTCGCCAACCCCCTTGTTCCGGCGGGCGTCGCCGCCCTGCCCTTCCGTGTGGAATCGCAGCTTCGAAGGACGCCTGTGGTCGTTGTACGTCTGGTCTGCGACCCACCAGCCGTGCTCGAGGAGCGCCTGGTAGGTGCCGTCGCTGATCTGCCAGCCGGGCGCCTTGAATCCGTTCACGAAGTGCGTCCGGACGATCTCGGCTTCCATCACTTCGATCGTCCGCTCGTACGTCCACTCCGACGCCTCGTACGGGTCGGGGTGCAGCCAGCCGTGGACGGCGAGCTCGAGCCAGCGCGGGATCGTCGCGAGGAACTCGTCGCTGCACAACCCGGGGACGGCGAAGAGGGTGGCCCGGAACCGCGGGTTCAGCCGCTTCAGCTCGTAGAAGCGGTCGAGCTGGTGGTTTCCGTCGTGGAAGTCGTCCCAGTCGCAGACGATCACTTCGGCGACCCCTCCCCGACCTTCCGCTCGAAGTAGGCGGGGTAGCGCTCCCACTGCCCCTTCGTCGTCTCGTAGTGGTTGACGGGCAGGTCGAGCAGGTAGCCGAGCCGGCCCTGCCGGGACCGGAACCACTGGGAGAGCTGGACGTCGTCCATCCCCCAGGTGGGATTGTTCTCGTCGTAGCGGAACGTCTGGAACACCCAGCCGGGGATCAGCATGAAGATCCCGCCGATCTGGCCGAGCTCCCCGACCCGCTCCCCGTTCAGATCAACCTCTTCGCCGGTCGGCGGCGGGCTGTTCAGACCCTGGACGCGGGGGCTGAGGATCCAGTGGTCGTCGCTGGCGTCGATGACGCGCTTGACGGTGTCCGGCTCGACGATCTCGCAGTCGTTGTCGAACTTGAGGTAGTAGTCGTAGTTCTTGCCGGCGCGCTCGAGGAGGAGGTTGAGGCCGCGGCTGATCCCGATGTTGCCGTCGAGGTGCTCGGCGTACTTGACGCCGCTCTCCGCGTACAGCCACTCGTGCGTCCCGTCGGTCGAGCCCTGGTCGAGGACGTAGTGGTCGTAGGGAACCCCGGCGTACCGTTTGAGCCGGTCGAAGCAGTGCTTGGTGTAGTCGAGGCGGTCCCTGGTGAGGGTGAAGACGGCGAGCCTCAACGAACCGGAAACCAGACCTTGACGGGATAGCCTCGCTCGTCCCACTCAATACCGATGCCCCGGTCAAGGCACACCTCACAGAGAAAGAACAGCGGACCGGTGGGCGTTGCGCGAATCCAGTTTCTTCCCAGAGAGTGGATCAGCGTCCCGCAGTGAAGGCACGTCGCTGGAGCAATCAAGCAGCCTCGGTCCTCCTCCGGGCTTCCTGGTGGGCGCGTTGCAGGCTCGCGTTCAGCGTCTCGTGCGCGTTCAGGCACGCTTGGGCGCCCTGGATCCAGCCGGCGGTTCCCCGGTACTCCTCGAGTGTCTTCGCGTTCCCCTGCAGCAGCCAGCGGTTCTTCGCGGCGATCTGCGCGGTGATGTAGTCGACATAGAGCGGCCAGGAGGCGTGCTCGGTGAGGAGTTGGATGGCGAGGGCGCGCTCTGTGAGGTCGCGGAACTCGGCGTCGTTCACTGCTGCCCGACCGCCTGCTGCACCCCGATCGGCAAAGGTCGGTTACCCAAGAGCATCTGACCGCCTCCGTTCCCATTTCCGTTCTGCGGCGGCGGAGGCGCCGGTGCCGCGTGGCCGACTGCGACCGGTGTCAGGAACAGTTCCTCCGGGTTGTCGAACCCGAACGCCGACGCGACCCGCTCGAGGAGCGGCTTGAAGTTCACGATCCCCGTCTGCGCCAACGGGGCGAACGCGTTCAGCAAGGCCAGGGCCTCCTGGCGTTCCTGCGCCTTCGAGATCGACTCCTCCGTCCCCTGCAGGATGAAGTCGTAGTCGCCGACGACCTCCTGCGGACCGTACTGATGCCAGTCGACCGTGTTCCCGGGACCGGTGATCTTCACCCAGACGGGGGTGTCCATGAACTGCTGGATGTCGTCGCCCCACTGCTCGAACGAGCGCTGCCACACCCCGTATTGCACCTGCTGCGACTTGAACCGGAGGATCGCCGTCGCCGCGTTGTTCAGGATCGAGATCCCCGTCGCGGTGTTCTGGTCCGTCTGGTCGAGCGCCGCCCCGGTGATATACGGGGTGATCCCGGTGATGTCGCGCATCCGGCCGAGAAGCTCCTGCTCCTCCTGGTAGGCCTCCGGCGGGAGCGGCTGCACCTCCTGGAACTTGATGTCGTCATGGTCGGTGACCGGCCACTTGAACCTCGGCATCAACTCGAGCGCGTTCGGGTCGATCACGCCTCCCTCCCGGTAGGTGATGCCGCGCATCACGGTCAGGTGGAGGTTGTCGAAGCGCATGTTCTCGATCGTCCAGAGCGCCTCCTGGAGATCAGCGACGAGTTCCGTCTCGGGGATCCCCTGCATTTTGAACAGATCCGGCCGGCACGTCGCGACGACGACGGGCTTCTGGCCGTGCCAGTGCGGGTTCGCCTGCACGCGGAGCGGGATCTGCTTGTTCCCGATCACCGTCAGCGTGTTGTCGTCCCACCAGTATTCGACGATCTCGAAGCGGTCCTTGCGGAGGTTCGCGTTGCCGCCGAGGAACGACTCCTGCGCCGTACTCGTCTGGCGGTTCGCGATCCCTGTCCGCAGGAGCTCGTCGACGTTGTGGTAGATCCCGTTGCAGTCCTCCGGCGGGTGGTTGCCGGGGACGGTGCAGGCGTTGTCGAGCAGTTGCCTTTTCGACAGCCAGCTTCGCAGTGCGACGTAGCGGGCGTCGTCGACGCTCCTGGCGTCGGGGTCCCACCAGGCGTCGTAGATGTCCCACGGCTCGAAGCTCGGCCCGTCCCGAAGCACGACCTCCTGCGGCGCTGCAACGAGTACCGGGTTGCCGAACCCGTCGTCGGCCTGGTAGCGGCGCATCCGGGTCGTCGTCTTGTACAGCCAGTGGTTCTTCCCGACCGTCACGCCGTAGATGAGGGCTTGCTGGATCGTGGCGGGGTTCTTCTGCGGCAGGTGGTCCTTGGCGATGTAGTAGTCGAAGACGCGCTCGAAGCCGCGGGCGGTCTCGTCGTAGTCGGGGCTTCGGGCGACGATCTTGCAGCGCGGCTTCCCCTGCGCCATGTTCACCATCGCGGTGTCGATCGTCTGCATCCCGTACTTCGCCCGGATCTTCGACTGCCACGCGTCCGTCCGCGCCCTGGCCGAGGCCCGGTACACCTCATAGCTTTTGTCGTAGCGGGAGCAGCGGCTCCGGTGCTCGTCCTCGCCCGGCTTCGTCTCGTTCAGGACGGCCTGGACGAGCGCCTGGTCGCGCTCCTCCTGCGTCTGCGCGGGCGGCTTGCGGGTGCGGGCCACGGGTCTAGACGGCGTGATAAGGCGTCGGGCCCCCGCCGATCGCCTGAATCAGCGCCGTAAGCGGAGGCTGCGGGGTATAGACCGGGTGTGGCGGCGCAGGAGGGCCCGGGTGGTAGACCGGAGGCACGGGGGGCGGGTGATAGACCGGCGCCGAGTGGTAGACCGGAGGTGGAGGGGGTCGGTGGTAAACCGGCGGAGGCGGAGGGGTCCTTGCGAACCCCGGCAGCGCCAAAGAGAGAAGAAGCGGCAACAGGTGCGGCGGCTGAGGCGGTAGTCCGACCGGCCCGGCCAACGGATGGGGGGGCGCAAACCCCGGGTCGGCCAGGGCACGTCGGGAGGCGTGCGCGAGTATCGCCGCGACCAGCTCAGGGGACGCCGTGAACGCCGGATAAGAATGCTCGTGAGGCCGCGTCCTGGTGGGGTACGCCACCCTCACCCGCCGAGCTTCTGCATCACGGCCTGCTGCGCGCTGGTGCCCTGCTGCTGCGCGGCCATCATCTGAGACTGCATCCCTGTGAAGATGCGGAGGCACTGGGTCGCCTTGTCGGTCTCGTCCGGGCCGGGGAGAACCGCGATCAGCTTGTAGATGTGCTGGATCACCTGCTGCACCTCGTCCAGCGGATCGGTAGGGCCGGAAGGACCCGCGGCGTCCTGTGCGGGAGGAGCTTGGGCACCGGGGGGCGGGCCGCCCGCGGCAGCACCGGCAATGGCCTGCATGAGCGCCGCGGACGGCCCTGCTGCTGGCGGAGCAGCGCCTGGGGGCGCCGGGGCGCCGGGGGGAAGCATGACCATGAGAGAACGTCCTTCCTAGCCGACGCCGGTGAGCAGCATCCCGCCCGCGCTCGGAGTCCGCGAGTAGGCGGAGGCGCCGGCCCGGATGCTGTCGAAGTAGTGCGTGAGGTTCGACGTGTTGTTGTGGTTCCCGAACCTGACCCGGTCCGCCTGCGTGTTCGTGTTCGCGTTCGCCGCGGCCGGCGCGATGATCTCGCTCAGCGTGTTCGACGCCGCGTCCACGTACAACCGGGCCTCGACGTAGCCGACCGTCGCCGAGTGGACGACGTGGTATTCGATGAACGCCCACTGGTTCGCGACGACGCTGACGTTCCCGGTCGCGATCGTCCCGGCGGAGTCCTGCAGCTGCACCTTCCCCGACGCGGTCAGGAAGACCTTTGCGGCCGCGCCGCCCGCGCCGTTACGGATGTTCACCCCCGCCTGCGCCGCGATCAGCGTCGGCTGGTAGACGTAGAACGACCCGTAGTGGTCGGTGACGGTGCCGAGCGCCGCGATCCACTCCACATACGTCTGCCCCGCCGTCGCCGGCGTCGTCAGCTTCGCGCTCTTGGCGCCAACCGCGACGATCGTCCCCTCGTAGGTGGCGGTGCCGCCGCTCCCGGCGATCGAGACGGTGTTCCACGCTGTCGCGTCGCCCGTGTCGGAGGTCGCGATCGTGTTCCCGACCGTCCCGGTCTCGAAGCCGCCGGTGCAGAGCGTCATCTACGTCTCGATGTACGTGACCTGGACGCCGGTCGTCGCGCCGGCCCCGGTCGTGGCGGTCAACGCCTCACCCGAGTTCGTCTGGAAGTACCCATGCTCGTTCACCGCCCGCGCCACACCGCCGTTCGCGGCGTTCGCGTGCAGCATCGAGATCGCCGTCCCCGCCCCGCCGCCCTTGCTGTTGAACGTGAAGTTCGTCGCGGACGACCCCGCCTGCAGCAGGTACGACAGGACGCGGATCTTCTTCGAGCTGACCGCCGCCACGATGCTCGAGTCGGTCTGGCCGGCAGCGACGTTCGCGAACGCGTACTTGACGGTGCAGAGGACGCCGTTCTCGTCGAAGATCTGGCCGCCAACGGTAACGTTCTGATTGATCACGAAAATCTCTCCTAGGTCTGGCGGCTCAACCGCTCAACATCCGCACGCGCCTCGCGCTCACGCCTCTTCGCGTCCTTGAGCAGCAGGCGTTTCCGTTCCGCCTGTATCTCCGGTGTGAACTCGGCCATCACCCACGGCACGTGCGTCGCAGCCCAGATCGCGCACAGCGGGTGGTGGGGCCGCTCCCAGCAGGAGCAGACGGCCATCAGTAGCCCGTCGCCGCGAACTGCGGCTGCTGCCGCCGAACCCGTGTGTGGCGCAGCTCCCGCGGGCGCTCCAACGCCACCGTCACCGCGATAGCCATCGCCACGACCAGGTCGTCGTTCATCCCCGGCTGCGCCTCCGCCTTCGGCGACGACGTGATCATCTTCGGCGTCGACCACACGAACGCGCCCAACTCCGCGAGCAACCGGTCCGAGCGGATCACGACCTCCCGCTCCCGGATCACCCGCTCCAGCGTGTCCAGCATCTTCGCCCGCATCGCCGTCGTCGTATCCCAACCCGTCCGGTCAGTCCACTGCCGCGACAGGCGATCCCAGATCTTCCTGGTGTACGAGCGCGGCTTCGAACTGATCGCCCCCTTGTACCTCGGCAGGAGCCGCTTGATCTCCGAGTCGACCGTCGCCCCCCAACCCCCAGTGATCTCCGGAGCCAGCACCGCCCCGTTGTAGATGCACGCCAACCGGAACGCCTCCAACGCCAGCAAGTCCGTGTCCATCATCGCCTGCAACTCCGCCACCTGCTCGAACGCGTCGATGTCGAACACCTCGATCGCGCTGTAGTCGTTCGACGTCCCCGAGCTGACATCGACCGAGACGACGTACCGGTGCGCAGGCGAAACCCGACCCGTCTCCTCGTCCTCCGACTCCCTCACCGGCGCCGCCCACACCCACAACGGCCCCCCGCTATCCCGGACGACGCGCAGCCGGTCGCGAGGATCCCCCGGATCCCCCTCCGTCCGCCCCACCAGCAGCGGCCGCTCCAGCCGCTCCTGATGCCAAAGCAGCGACTCCGCGTCGAAGAAGGACCGGCCCGAGACGTACAGCCACTCCCCGTCCAGGTAGCGGCGTTTCAGGAGAGGCGGCAGGCCCGCAAGGGTCTGCTCGACGTAGCTGCGATCCAAGTGCACGTTGTCCGTCGCCCTGGCGAAGAAGAACTCGCAGTCCCCGTACGGGACGCTCGACCCGCCAACGAACAGCTGCTCTTTCCGGTAGCCGTAATCCGTCGGCGCCGCCCCCAAGATCAGCCACCGGTACAACCAGTGACCCGGGTTCTCCGGGTTGAACCCGATCGTGATCCGATGCCGCATCCCCTTCTGCCGGAGACGGGTGGCCAGCTTCACGACGGTGTCCTCGCTGATCTCGTGAGCCTCGTCGAAAACGAGCTTTCCGACCTCGCTCGAGAACCACCGCACCGGATCGTCCAAGCCGACGAAATGGATCGTTGACCCGTTCCGCAGCCTGACCCAGTCCTCCCCCTGACTCTCCTTCTTCGCCTCCACCAGCTCGTACGGAAGCACCTGCTCCAGCATCGTCTTCTTCGTCGTCTCAACGATCGACGTGTGGCTCTGACGGCAGACCAGGCAGCGTAGACCGGGGTAGTTCAACGCCTCGTCCAGCACGTCCTCGCACAGGGCCCGGCTCTTGCCGCCGCCCATCGCCCCCCCGTAGCCCCGCACCTTCGCCGTGCTCTGCAGAAACGCGTACTGAGCCGGCAGCGGCTCGAAAACGCTAGCCAGCTGCGGCAAGACGCTCAGCCAGCCTGTCCACAGCCTCCGCCAACCGGACAGCCGCCTCCATCATCACGTCCTCCCGCGCCATCCGGCGAGCATCCAACTGGCACTGCGGACACACCATGTACCGCTGGACGCCATGAACGCAGACGTAGCCGTTCCCGGCAAGCGTCGTCAGGTACTCACCCGCTGTCGCCATTCGCCCCCTTCGGAGGAACCACCGTCCGAACCACCGTTAGCCCGCCCTCCTCACCAACCTCCTGCCGCGGCCGCCCAAACCCCCTCGTCATCAACAACTCCAACGTCCTCATCGCAGCCACCGTGTCCGGGATCTCAACCTCCTGCCGCTTCCGACACCTCGAATTGCTGCACGTCACCCAGACCGTCTTCTTGGCATCGGAGAGAGCCCACAGCTTCTCGATGATCTGCTCGACGTTCTCCTCCGCGAAGCGCTGAATCTTCGCCGCAGCCGCCTTGGCGACAGCGCGCTCGGCGTCCTGCTCCTCGGAGGATCTACGAGGCGGCACTACGCAGAGCGAGGTCGGGGACTAGGCAGCAGCGCAAGCAGGCCCTGATCCCAACCCGGAGGGAACCAGGAACGGGGAAGAAGCACCGGAATCCACGGCTCCCGAGCGGTGGACGTGGAAACGGCCGTGATACCCCGAGCGGCTATGCTGCCGCCGACTCGTTCGCGTTCAGGGGGGCCACCCGTCCCCCCACTCCCCCGCCGGCCTGTCACGCGGCCAGCGCCTCCTCGACGGCCCGCACTGGCTCGCCCTCGTACAGCTGCTCGAGCCTGTCCAACGCCTGTGCCACGACGAGCAGGTCGACCCATGGCTTCCACCGCAAGAGGAGCACGTCGTAGGTGCCGTGCGGCGGGGTCTTGCCTCGGTAGCGCTGCTCCTCGAGCTCGCTGCCGAAGGGGCTGATGAGGACGCGCTCCCAGGGTTTGCGCTGCCATCCGTTCTGCCAGCGGAGGCTTGCCCTGACGCGTTCCGCTGCCCGGTAGCGGCCGACGAGGTGGCCGTGCTGGAAGGGCGCCACGAGGCGGAGCCTGCGCACCGAGCGGTCGAGCTCGGCGAGGCTGGCTTGCCAGCAGGTGCAGCGGACGATCGGGCAGCCTGGGGCGTGGCTGAGGATCGGGGTTCCCTCGCCCCGGTAGCCGGCGCCGCGTCCGGTGCCGTTGCCGTGGAGGTTGAGGAGGTCGTCCTCGTGGTCGAGCAGGTAGGTGAGGGCTTGCCGCTTCGTCATTCGCCCGTACCGGCCGGGTTTTGGGCGTGCGAAGCTTGCGCGGTTCGGAGGGTAGCGCCTTCGGCGGAGGCTGTCAAGTGGTCGAAGCGCTTGCTCGGCGCAAGCTGGACGATCTCCTCGAGGGCTGCTGCGATCCGCTCGAGGGCTTTGGCGAAGCGCTCGTCGACGTCCGGCACCTTCCTCCACGTGATCCCCGGTTGCTCCGCGCTCACCGGCCGAGCATCCTAGCCAACCTGTATGACAGCATGCCGTCTCACAGGCTAACGATCGTTCGGTAGTACGGTCTGCCGATCAGGTGTGCGCAGGACTGGGCCGGGAGGGCGCTTCGTGCGGCCCTTTCCAGCACATTGGGATCCTAAGCTTAGAATTCCACGTGGACAAGTTGTCGCG
>JADMIO010921781.1_pt1 | contig 46712 bp, 41 predicted proteins | sample 8958161 | NCBI WGS metagenome assembly JADMIO01 (sample SAMN16585339, study PRJNA669376) | soil metagenome | isolation source: Crop rotation soil | place: USA: Cullars Rotation, Alabama | collected 2011
CGCGACAACTTGTCCACGTGGAATTCTAAGCTTAGGATCCCAATGTGCTGGAAAGCGGCACGCTCTCGGAGCGCTTCACGAAGGCGTACTGGGAGGACATGGCGCGCCTCGGCAACGTCTCGCCGGACGTGGAGCCGAAGGTGACGGAGCACCTGCCGCAGATCTTCGAGATCGTTCAGACCCTGATCGACAAGGGCTCGGCGTACGTGTCCGGCGGCGACGTGTACTTCTCGGTCGGCTCGTTCCCCGGCTACGGCAAGCTCTCGCACCGCAAGGTCGAGGCGCTGCTCGCGGACGCGAGCGGGCGCACGGACGCGGAGGACCAGAGCAAGAAGAAGGACCCGGCGGACTTCGCGCTCTGGAAGGGCGGCGGCAAGACCGAGTGGGGATGGGAGTCGCCGTGGGGCTGGGGCCGGCCCGGATGGCACATCGAGTGCTCGGCGATGGGCAAGACGCACCTCGGCGAGACGCTCGACCTCCACGGCGGCGGGCTCGACCTCGTGTTCCCGCATCACGAGAACGAGATCGCGCAGAGCGAGGCCGCGAGCGGCAAGCCTCTCGCGCGGCTGTGGATGCACAACGGCTTCGTCGAGGTCGACAAGACCAAGATGGCCAAGAGCCTCGGCAACTTCTTCACCGCGCGTCAGATGTTCGAGCTCTACGAGGCCGAGGCGGTGCGCTACGCGATGCTCACGGTGCACTACCGGTCGCCGCTCGGCTTCGTCCCCGAGACCGACGAGAAAGGCACGCGCTTCCCGCTGTTCGAGGAAGCGGAGCGGCGCGTCGAGTACGTCTACACCACGCGCGAGCGGCTCGCGTCGATCGATCCGGCGCGCGTGGTCGATGCGGGCGAGGTCGCGGCGGCGCTGACCAAGTACCCGGCGGCGATCGCGACGGCGCTCGACGACGACCTCAACATGCCCGTCGCGCTCGCCGAGACGAGCGAGATGCTCAAGGCCGTGAACGAGCTCGTCGATCTCTCGCGACGCAAGAAGGGCACCGTCGCGAAGGGGGCCGTCGTGGCCGCCGAGAAGGCGCTCGGCGCGCTCGCGGCGGAGCTCGGCATCGGCGGCGGGGATGCGAGCGCGTTCCTGCTGCGGCTGCGCGCACGACGCACGAAGGCCAAGGGGCTGACGGAGGCGGAGGTCGACGCGAAGATCGCGGCCCGCACCGCCGCGCGCGACGCGAAGGACTTCGCGGGGGCCGATCGTCTGCGCGACGAGCTCGTGGCGCTCGGTGTCGAGATCATGGACAGCCCGAAGGGCACGACCTGGAAGATGAATTGAACGCTCAGCAGTCGCCGTTGATGACGATGCGGATCCTCTGGGCGGCGCTCCTCGTGTCGCAGGGGATCTACCTCGGGCTGGTCGTGGGGCAGGTGATCCCGCCGCCCGAGGAGCCCCCCGAGCCCGTCTTGCTGACGGGCCTTTCCGCAGCGGCGATGTTCTCTGCGGTGTTGTCGATCCTGTTGCCGCGCATGTTCTATCGACAGGCGCTGGCAGGCCCGCAGTTCGCGCACGCGGAGGGCATGGCCCAGGGACCGGACGGCGTGCTCGGTGTCGCGCTGCGGCTCGCGTTCGCGCCGTTCATCATCGGCTGCGCGCTCGCGGAGTCGGTCGCGATCTACGGGCTCATCCTCGGATTGATCGGCTTCTCGCTGCTCACGGTCGCGCCGTTCTTCGCGGCGGGCGCGATGCTCATGCTCGTGCAGTTCCCGACCGAGGGTCGGTTCCGCGGGCCGATGGAAGAAGCGCTCGCGGCGCGCCGCGGGTGACTAACGAATCGCGACGCGCTCGGTGCGCGTGATCGCGATTCGCGCGAAGGCAGAGTCGAGGCCAGCGGCGTCGAAGGCGCGCACGCGGACGCGGCGCACGACGAGCTCGGCGTCCTGATCGACCGCCAGGCGCGAGAGCATCGCGGGCTCGATGCGGAAGGCGCCGTCGTCGGCGGCCGTGCACACGATGGTGCCGCCGCGCGAGGCGAGCTCGAGCTCGACGACGTCCTGCACGCCACCGCGAGCGACATCGCCCGGGACCCACGAGAAGTCGAGCGAGCGGTCGCGAGCGACCCGGCCTTCTTCGTCGCCGTACACCAGCACCGCGACCTCGGGCGGAGCAGCGACCGCGACCGTGAACGCACCGATGTCGGCACCGCCGCTCGCGCGCACCACGTACGCATCGCGATCCGCGCGCGGGAGCGGGAGCTGGGCCTCGCCCGCGTAGAACACGCCGGCCATCACGCTCGCGACGTCCGGGAACGTGCGGGCGACGAGGCGCTCCGACTGGGTCGCCGTACCGACGCCCTCGAGGCGGACGTCGAGCGCGCCCACGTCGACGAGCTGCACGTCGGCGTCGAGCGGCAGACCGACGTCGCCGTCGACCATGGCGCACGTGTCGAGGTCGGCACGCGCCCCGGACGACACGAGCGTGATCACCTCTTGCTCGGGCAGGCCCTCGTAGCGGGCGAAGGCGGCCGTGAGCAGCGCACCCTCGTCGTCGACGCGGCGGTCGATCTCGAGCAGGCCGACCGAGCCCGCGAGCGCGGCGCCACCTTCGGCGGGTGCGTCGGACACGGCGCCGACGTCCACGGCACAGCCACCGAGGAAGACGATCACGGCGAGGACGGAGGATCGCATCGGACCCGACTAGTATAGGAAGGCGCACCCGGCGCCGGCAACCTGTCCGCACACGTTCCTGAACGGCTGGCCCGGTCGTCCGGACCGACTACCCTCCCCGCCGATGAGGATCCGGCGGGTTTCGTTGCTGTTCGGGCTGGCGGCCTGCGCCTCGATCGGGGTGGCCGTGGCGTGCTCGGGGGGATCGGATCCGGTCGTGTCACCCGAGCCCACCTCGGCCTCGCCCGCGCCCTCGCCCTCGACCTCGGATTCGACCTCGGATTCGCCCTCGCCCTCGGGCGCGCCTCGCGTCCGTTACGACCTCGCCGCCCACCTCGCCCGCGCGGAGCTGCGGCAGGGGGACACGCTCGTCGTCGACTTCGGCACCCCGGGAGCCGCGAAGTACACCCTCGGCGGCTGGCGGACCCGGGTCGGTGACGACGTCGTGGAAGGCGACGTGACGGCGAGCGCCATCGAGAACGTGACCGGATTCGTGCTCGCGCCGGCCGACCGCGACGGGCCCCTCTCGGTCGAGCTCCACGCACGCGCTCCGGGCGACGGCCGGACGACGGTGTACGTCGGCGGCGACACGCTCGGCCACGCGCCGCTCCCGACCACCGAGTACGCGAGCGCGACCGTCGTGCTCCCGGAGACCGCGGTGCACCGCGGCGAGAACATCGTGCAGCTCCGCGTGCCGCGGACGGGTGCGGTGACCGGCGTCGGGAGCGCGGGCGTGCTCCTCGACTGGATGCGCGTCGGCCCCGAGAGCGATCCTCACGCAGGCACGCCCCCGCCCTCCCCGTCCGCGCTCGTCACCGGCGACGCGAGCACGCGCGCGCTCGTGATCCCCGACGGCTGGTCGCTCGGCTACGCGATGGAGGTGCCCGCGGGCGCGCGCCTGCGCGGGCGGCTCCGCGGGACCGGCACGCTCGACATCGTCGCCGTGCGCGACGGCGCAGACGACGTCCGCCTCGGCAGCGTCGACGCCTCGAGCGACGGCGCCGAGGTCGATCTCGATCTCGCGCGCATCGCCGGCGAGATCGCGCGCATCGATCTGCGCGCGCACGGCGGCACGCCGCGCTTCACGACGCCGGCGATCGTCACGCTCGATGCCCCGCCCGCGCGCCCGCGCCCCCACGTGCGCAACGTCATCGTCTATCTCACCGACACGCTGCGCGCCGACAAGCTCCGCCCGTACCGCCCGGAGACGCGCGTGCGCACGCCGCGCCTCGACGCATGGGCCCACGGCGCCGCGGTGCTCGAGCGCGGCCACGGCCAGGAGAACTGGACCAAGCCCTCCGTCGCGACGCTGCTCTCGGGCCTCTATCCGTGGGAGCACCACGCGACGAGCGAAGAGGCGGTCGTCCCGGACGACGTGCAGCTCGTCAGCGAGCGATTGCGCCACGAGGGATTCCACACCGGCGCGTTCGTCGCGAACGGCTTCTGCTCCGATCGCTTCGGCTTCCGCCAGGGCTGGGGCTTCTTCCGCAACTACGTGCGCGAGGGTCTACGCAACCAGGCCGAGTTCGTCGCGCACGACGTGCTCGATTGGCTCGATCACCGGCCCGCGGACCAGCCGTTCTTCCTCTACGTGCACACCGTCGATCCGCACGTGCCGTACATGCCGCCGTCCGCGGAGCTCGCGCTGTACGACCCGCTGCCGTACGAGGGCGTGGTGAACTTCAATCAGGATCGCGAGCTGCTCGAGCACGTGAAGGCCGGCCAGCTCACGCTGAACGAGCGCGACCGCGAGCACCTGCGCGCGCTCTACGACGGCGAGATCAGCTACCACGACACCCACTTCGGCGGGATCGTCGACGGCCTCGAGAGCCGCGGGCTCGCGGACGACACGATGGTCGTGTTCACCGCCGACCACGGCGAGGAGTTCTGGGACCATGGCTCGGTCGGGCACGGGCACAGCGTGTTCGAAGAGCTCATCCACGTGCCGCTGCTGGTACGCATCCCGGGCGTGACCGATGGGGCGCACGCGGACGAGCGTGTCGACGACGTCGTCGGGCTCGTCGACGTGCTGCCGACGATGTACGAGGCCATGGGGCGCCCCGTGCCGAGCGACCTGAGCGGGCAGTCGTTCCTGCCGGAGCTCATGGGCGAGGCCGGCGACGCGCCGCGCGCCGCGGTCACCGGCTTCATGGAGGGCTGGCGCGCGATCAACGTCGGCCGGCTGAAGCTCGTGCAGCGCACGGAGCGCAACGTGACGATGTTCGACACGACCGCCGACCCGGGCGAGACGAACGACCTCGCGCCGAGTCATCCGATCGCGGTGCGCTACGCGCGCGGGCTGCTCGGGCTGTTCCTCGCGGGAGCGCACCGGAGCTTCACGGCGCAGGACGTCGTGATCGACGGGACCACGCGGCAGGAGCTCGAGGAGCTCGGGTACGCCGGGGCGTCGCGACCGGCGCAGGACGACGGCGCGGAGTAGCGTCGTCAGCGAGGCGGCACGATCGACGTGCGCGCGCCGATGCCGACCCGAACGAGGAACGACCCCGGTCGCAGGCGGCTCGAGAACGAGAGGCCGAAGCGACCGGGCTCCGTGGCGTGACCATCGATCCCGAGCGGCGCGAGCACGTTGCCGCGCGCGTCGATCGCGTCCGGTGCTCCGAGGACGAGACCGGGGTCGGTGGCCGGCGGATCGATCGCCAGCTCGACGACGGACGGAATGGCGACCGGGGCGCCCGGGTACGCCGCGCGAATGGCCGCGGGCGACGTGATCACTCCGACGTAGCGCACGGTCGACGCGCCGCCGGGAACCGCAATCGGTGCCGCGGTCGGCGTCCGGAGCGCCACCGTCACGACGCCGCGGAGCGCCCGGTCGAACGCCGTGCGCGCCACCGTGAGCCGATCGCGCATCGCGACCGCACGCGGCTCGTGCAGGCCGCCCCATCCCATGGCGGTTGCCACCTCGCGAGCGGCGGCGTCGATCGCGCTCGTCGGCGATCCGGCCGCCGCGTCCGTGAGATCGGGCCGCGCTGCCTCGACCAGCGCGACGATGGGCTCCGCGCGGCCGAGCGCCGCGTCGAGCTCGGTCCGGACGCGCTCGGGCTCTGCCGCGGTACACGTCACCGAGTCGCCGTCCTGCGCGATCGTGAGCGGCAGCGTACCGGCGTACGCTCCGCGGAGCGTCGCCATGCGCTCGTCGCCGGTCACGTCGCGATCCCAGAGCTCGAAGTCGATGCGTGTCCGCGCATCGATCGTCACGCCGGCGAACGAGACCCACGCTTCCCTCGAGTTCTCGGTCCCCCAGGCCGCGCTACGAAAGCGACCCGCCCGCAAGACGACGCGCAGATCCGGATCCGCGAACGTGTCCCATCGCCCGTGGGGGCCCTCTTCGCGCGCGACGACGTGGCAGAAGAGAAGTGCGCTCGAGAGCGTCGGCGTGGGCACCCGCATGCCCGCACCCCCGAAGAGCGCCTCGGTCCCAGCGAGCGACGCTTCTCGGTGGCCACGCAACACCTCGGACTCGCGCCCGAGCCACTCCGGCACCATCGAGGCCTGCGCGGACGCGTTCGCCGCGACGAGGCCGATCGCCGCAAACGCCCAGACCCGAGGAACGAGCCGACCGTCCAAGACGTAACCCCTGATGCGGTTATACTGCATCCCCTTCGGAGGCTTCTCCCATGCGCGTCCTTCTCGTCACCCTCGCTGCGGCTCTCGCCCTCGTCACCGTCTCCGGCTGCGAGCGGCGCGCGCGCATCGTCGAGACCGACGTGCAGGTTCCGGTCACGTCCGGCGGCGGCGTGCAGGTCCAGGAGATGCAGACGACCACGACGACGACGACGACCGGAAGCGTCGACGTGAGCGGTCAGCTCCTCTACATCCCGGCCGAGGCCGTCGCGATGGTGGACCAGGTCGCGCGCATCGTCATCCAGACGGACAGCGGCCAGGTCATCGCGCTCACGCGGGACGATCTCGTGCAGGCCGCGTTCGGCCGCATGGCGCTGCGCGTGCCGGCGGGCGTCACGACGGGCACGGTCACGGTGACCTTCCTGAACGGGCAGCAGTTCTCGACCACGTTCCACATCGCGGTCACGGGCAGCACGCAGTTCGTCGGGACCGTCGGCGGCTACGACAACCCGCACTGCCACGAGATCGACGGCACGTGGGTCGGCAACATCTCGAGCGACCCCGGCGCGCGCGCGACGATGCAGGTCGAGGTGCTCGGCGACTGCCGCACGATCCGCGGCTTCATCCACTTCGAGTCCGGCGGCGGCTCCGTCGACTCCACGATCGACGGAAGCTGGGACATGGACCGCGGCATGCTCGTCGGTCGCGACACGCAGTTGTTCAACGTGAACCCGGGCCCGGGCGGCGGCTTCTGCGCCACGGACGAGTACGTCATGCAGCTCGGTCCGGACGGCCAGAGCTTCACCGGACGCAACATCACCAGGTCCGGCGGCTGCGAGGGCGATAGCCCCGTCTAATGCAGCACGTCCGCCGCTAGTCGATTGCGTCCGCTAGGACGCACTCTGGAGACATCGGCGGCGCAACGCGCCGCGCATGTCGCGACGACGACACTGCCAGGCGACGCGCGTCTCCCGCAGACGCCTCCGCGTGATCAGCGCGGCGCTGCGCGCCGCCGATGCTTCCAGGCGCGGCCTAACGGCCGCAGTTTCCGCACTCGAGACTCTCGCTCGCGTGCCAACGCGAGAAGGAGAGTCCCATGAGTGAGGAAGAGAAGAACGAGAACGAGAGCCCGAGCGAGATCGGGCCCCTCGACATCCCCAGCCCGGGCAAGCCCATCAAGGCGTGGACGCGCGGCGTCTTCGTCGAGGAGGCCGCGCAGGCGCAGCTCCGCAAGACGGCGCTGCTGCCGATCGTGCACGGGCACGTCGCGGTCATGCCCGACGTGCACGTGGGCATCGGCGCGACGGTCGGCACGGTCGTCCCCACGAAGGGCGCGATCATCCCGGCGGCGGTCGGCGTCGACATCGGCTGCGGCATGATGGCGGTGCGCACCTCGCTCGTGGCGGACGACCTGCCGCGCTCGCTCGCGAAGGTGCGCGACGCGATCGAGCGCGCGGTGCCGCACGGCCGCAGCGACAACGGCGGCAAGAACGATCGCGGCGCGTATCGCAACGTGCCGAAGGCGTCGGCCGACGTGTGGGCGGACGAGCTCGCGCCGCGCTGGAAGGCGATCACGGACAAGCACAAGAAGCTCGCGCGCGGCGCGACGGCCGAGCAGCTCGGCACGCTCGGCGGTGGCAACCACTTCATCGAGGTCTGCCTCGACGAGAGCCAGCGCGTCTGGGTGATGCTGCACTCGGGCTCGCGCGGCGTCGGCAACCGCACGGGCACGTACTTCATCGAGCGCGCACGCGAGGCGATGGAGCACGAGGGGCTGCGCCTGCCGGATCGCGACCTCGCGTGGCTCGCGGAGGGCACGCCCGCGTTCGACGACTACGTCGAGGCGGTCGGCTGGGCGCAGGACTACGCGGCGTGGAACCGGCAGCTGATGATGCAGGCCACGCTCGCCGCCGTGCGCCGCGAGGTCGACGTGCGCTTCAAGACGGACGAGCTGGCGGTGAACTGCCACCACAACTACGTCGTGAAGGAGATGCACGGCGGCGAGGAGGTGTGGGTCACGCGCAAGGGCGCGGTCCGCGCGGGCCTCGGCGACCTCGGCATCATCCCGGGCTCGATGGGCGCGAAGAGCTTCATCGTGCGCGGCCTCGGCAACGCCGAGAGCTGGCACAGCTGCTCGCACGGCGCGGGTCGGAAGATGAGCCGCACGAAGGCGAAGGAGAGCTTCACGCTCAAGGATCACCGCGAGGCGACCGAGGGCGTGGAGTGCCGCAAGGACAAGGACGTCATCGACGAGACGCCCGCGGCCTACAAGGACATCGACACCGTGATGGCTGCGCAGCGCGACCTCGTCGAGGTCGTGCACACGCTCAAGCAGGTCGTCTGCGTGAAGGGCTGATCTCCCTCTCCCCGAAGGGGAGAGGGAGATGGGCGGGAGACCGTGAGCGAGAGACCGTGAGCGACCGCCGCGCGCATCCGTCGACAGCGCGGCGATCGCTCGCGGTCGGCTACCACCGCGACGGGACCGCGGGCGGCCGGCTCGCGCGCAGATCCGCGTTCGTCGACAGCGCGGTGGCTGTCGCGCTCGGCTCTCGGTCTCGCCGCGCTCGCTCGCTCGCGCGCGTCGCCTCGCCCGCGCCCGCGCCTCGCCCGCACCGTCGCGTCGCGTCGCGTCGCGTCGCGTCGCCCTCGCCCTCGCCCCCGCTATCGCCCTCGCCCTCGCCCTCGCCCTCGCCCTCGCCCTCACCCTCGCCCTCGCCCTCGCCCTCGCCCTCGCCCTCGCCCTCGCTATCGCCCAGGCCGCGCTCGCGCGACCAGCACCCGGAACAGCTGCGTCCACGCCGCCCAGTCGTGTCTGCCCTCGACCGTCGCCACGCGGTCGTCGGGCAGCACCGCGGCGAGCGTGCGCGCGACGGGCTCCTGCGTCTCGCCGATGGCGTAGCCGACCCAGAGCGGCGGCATCTCGCCGGGGTCGTCGACGTAGCCGCGCAGCGTGGCCCACACGAAGCGCGTGAAGCTCGCGTCGTCGATCGCGGCGGGCAGGTGGCCCGGGTGCCAATCCCGCAGCCCCGCGTCGACGACCTCGCTGCGCGTAGGCTCGATGCCGAGGAACGGCGAGAGCAGGATCATCCCGGTGATCGACGCGCCGTGATCGCGCGCGAAGAGGACCGCGCCCATCGCGCCCAGCGAGGTGCCGACGAGCCAGATCTCGTCGTAGCCACGTGCCATCGCCGGGTAGACGACGTCTTCGTAGAGCACGTCGCCCGCGGTGCCGCCGAAGAAGTAGCGGTAGTGGAGGTCGACCATCACGGCGTCGCACGGGGCGCCGCTCGCGCGGAGCTCGCGGATCATGTCGTGGTCGAGGAACGAGTCCGGCGAGTCGAGCAAGCCCGGGAGGAACACGACGAGGCATGTCGACGGCGCGCCGTGGGACGCGAAGAGCGCGGGGACCGGGCGCGTCGGGGAGCGCGAGAAGTAGCAGGACGAGAGCGCGAGCGTGAGCGTGAGCGAGAGGGCGAGCGCGCGCGTCACGGCGTGGACCGCAGGAACGCCGTGATCTCCGAGACCACGCGCGCGTCGTTCATGATCAGCGTGTGGATCGAGGCGACCTCGCGGTGGTCGGCGCCCGGCAGGTGCGTCTCGTCGACCGCCACGACTCCGTCGGAAGGCGCCCCACCGAACGGGAGCCAGCGCGCGCGCGGGCCGACCGTGCCGGCGAAGACGAGCGTCGGGACCGGCGGGACCGGGAGCGCGTCGTAGAAGGCGCGGTCGGCGAGGCGCTGGCCCGCGTCGCGCGTGAGCGCGCGATACAGCAGGTGCGACTGGAGTGTCGTCGCGAGGCGCGGCGGCTGGTTCGGCGGTGCCAGCATCGCGAGGCGCGAGAGACCGGGCGGCAGGCGCGGGCTCGCCATGCGCGCGATCACGTTGCCGAGCGAGTGGCCGATGATCGCGTACGGGCCGGTCGCGCGGTCCCGCACGTGCTCGGTGAAGCGCGCCGCGATCTGGTCGAGGTCGTGCGCGATCACGGAGTAGCCGAAGCGCGACGTGCGGATGCCAGCGCGCTCCAGCCGCAGCGCGAGCAGCGCGAGCGACCGCGGCGAGCGACCCATCCCGTGCACGAGGAACGCTTGCACGCACACAACCATGGCACGGCTCACGTAGAATGGCGGCCGAGACGATGAACGAAGGACGCGGAGGAACGATCGCGATCGTCGCGGCCGCGGTCGCGATCGTCGGAGCGATCGGCTTGGTGGTGCTGGAGGGCACCCAGGCGGATGCGACCTCGCCGCCGAGCTCGCCCTCCGCCTCGCCCTCCGCCTCGCCCTCCACCGCACCCGCGCCGGGTCCTTCTGCCCTCACCCCGACCCTCTCCCACGAAGTGGGAGAGGGAGCTGCGCCCGCGGCCTCGCCCTCGCCCGCGATCGACGCGCCCCCACCGACGACCGAGCTCTCCGCGGCCGATGCCGTTCGCGAGGCGCACGCCACCGCCGACATCCGCGCCGCGATCGAGACCAATCCCGACCACGCGCTCGAGCTGATCGACGCCGCCGACCTCGAGTTCGGAGAAGGCTCGTTCTTCGAAGAGCGCGAGGCGCTCCGCGTGCTCGCGCTCGCCGCCGGTGGCCACACCGTCGACGCGCGCCGCCTCGGCGCGCTCTATCTCGAAGAGCATCCGCACGCCCTCTACGCCGATCGCGTCCGCCGCGCGATCGCCCACGACTGAGATGCAGGCCCTCGTCTATCGCATGCTCGTCGCGTTCCTGCGCCTCGTGACGCGCGTGTTCTTCCGCAGCGTCGAGGTCGTCGGCCTCGATCACGTGCCGACCGGCGGCCCCGTGATGTTCGTCGGCAACCACCCGAACTCACTCGTCGACCCCGTCGTCATCACGTCGAGCTGCCCGCGCCGCGTGAGCTTCGCCGCGCGCGACGGCCTCTTCGTCATGCCGCACCTGCGCCCGATCCTGTGGGCCCTCGGCAGCGTGCCCATCAAGCGCAAACAGGACCACGCAGGAGGCGCGAACGACAACGCCGCCGCCTTCGCGGCGATCCACGCGCTGCTCGCCGCCGGCGGCGCGTTCGGCATCTTCCCGGAGGGCGTCAGCTACACGGAGCCGGATCTCCAGCCGATGAAGACCGGCGCGGCGCGCATGGCGCTCGGCGCGGCGAGCGAGGGCACGTCCGTCGTCATCGTGCCGGTGGGCCTCTCCTATCGGCGCAAGCAGCACTTCCGCGGCCGCGTGCTCGTGCAGTACGGCCGGCCCATCGCCCTCGACGCGACCTGGGTCGATCGCTGGAAGAAGGACCCGAAGGACGCGGCGCACGCGCTCACCGACGCGATCGAGCTCGCGATGCGCGCGCTGACGATCAACGCCGACGACTTCGACACGCTGAAGGTCCTCGACGGCGTGCGTCGCCTCTACGTGCCCGAGACGCGCGAGCTCTCGCTCGCGGACGAGGCCGAGCTCTCGCGTCGGCTCGTCTCGCACTGGGAGAAGAAGCAGGAGGTCCCGGAGGTGAAGCAGTACTACGCCGACGTGACGGCGTATCTGGCGCTGCTCGACGCGCTCGGCCTCACGGACTGGGATCTCCGCAAGCCGATCAGCAAGTGGGACTGGACGCGCCGCGTGCTCCGACACGTCGTGCTGCTGCTCGTCGACGTGCCGCTCGCCCTTCCCGGGCTCGTTCTCCACCTGCCGATCCTCTGGGGCGCCACGCGCGCCGGCGAGATGGTGCTGGAGCGCGACGACGTGCGCGCGACGATGCGCATGATGATCGGCGTCGGCGGCGTCGTCGTGGTGCACCTCGCGATCGCGATCGCCATCGTCGCGATGGACCCGACCCCGATGGGCGCCGTGCGCGCGCTGCTCGTGTGGGCGTTCCTCGTCACGAGCGGCCTCGCGGCGATTCGGGTGCTCGAGAAGCAAGCGGTCGTGCGACACGGCCTGCGCGTGCTCCTGCGGATCACCGCGCTGAAGGGCGAGCTCGAAGCGTTACGCGAGCAGCGCGACGCGCTGCGCGACCGCCTGCGCCCGCTCGTGGAAGCCCACGTCGATCCGAGCCTGGAGCGCATCGTCTCGCGCTCGGCGTGAGTGCTAGGCTCGCGGCGTTCGGCCGGGGTGGCGGAATGGCAGACGCAGGGGATTTAAAATCCCTCGTCGCGCGAGCGACATGAGGGTTCGAGTCCCTCCCCCGGCATCGAGATGGGAAAGCCCTCTCGCTCTCGCTCTCGCTCTCGCTCTCGCTCTCGCTCTCGCTCTCCGCGCACGGTGTACGCTCGGAGCCACGCGATGAGCTCGATCCGCGAACGATTCGACGAAACGCTCGCCATCGCAGACCCCATCGATCGAGCGCATGCCGTGAACGACCTCGCGTTCGATGCAGAACAGGGCGTGTTCAGCCGGGCGGAGACGATCGCGGTCTTCGAATGGATCGCCGCACTCGATCGCGACGACCTCCTCGACGCTGCCGTCGCGAGCGCGGAAGAGCACCTCGTGTTGCTCGGCGCTCGGACGCTTCGGCCGCTCGAGGCGATCGTCGACGAGTTGCTGCATGGCTTCGCGTCGCTGCCCGAGCGCGAGCGCCTCATCGCGACCGCGACGAGCCTCACTCGGCAGCACGGCGCGCAGCGGCCCGGGTCGTGGGCGCTCGCTGCCGAACTGCTCGACGCCGCGAGTGCGATCGCGCCGCTCACGGGCAAGGACCGCCGGCTTCACGACGAGGCGCGCGCGAAGGGCCGCGCAACGTGCACGCCGTGATCCTCCGAGCGCGGGGCCGAGTCGCTGGACGCCGATGCGTCACCCGAACGGTGACACCGCGAGATCCTCGCGCTTCGTCCCGCCGATCGTCAGCACGTAATCCGCACCGAGCAGCGAGGCCGGCGTGTGGTACCCGGGCTCGACCTTGCCAGCGAGCACGCCCTCGGCGATCGCGAGCGACGCTTCCGCGGTGAGCGTGTACCCCTCGGGCGTCTCGAGGCGCGCGCTCACGACGTTCGTCGCGTCACGCGCCTCCGCGACCAGCAGGCTCCGCGCCTTGGCGCGCTGCTCGGGCGTCGGCCCCGCGGGTCCCGCGTCGATCCGGCGCTTCAGCGCACGCTGTACGACGCCCGAGCCGAGCACACCGCCGAGGAAGCCCGCCATCTTCGCGCCGGCGACCGCGGCACCCGGCACGCCCATGTAGACCTCGATGTTCGGGATCTTCGTCGACCAGCCCGCCGTCGACACGTCACCCCACGGGATGCCGAGCACGGGTCGCGGGCCGCGGCCGAAGTCGACCGATGCGGCGAGCTTGCCCGTGCGCACCGGGACGATGACGCCGTCCTTCCGCACGAGGTTCGGCCGGCCGAGCCCCTCGATCGCCGTGAGCGCGGTGCCGTGCGACGAGCCGCCGCCGACGGACGTGAAGGCGAGCCTCAGATGCGTCGCGCTCGGCAGACGGTTCTTCGCGTGCAGCGCGAGGCAGTCGGACGGGACGACGTCGAAGCCGGTGCCCGGCATGAGCATGACGCCCCGCCCGCGCGCCTCGGCGTCGCGCTTCGCGCACGCCTCGAACACGTCGATCTCGCCGGTGATGTCGAGGTAGTGGGTCTTCGTGCGCAGGCACGCCTCGACCATCGGCCTCGAAGTGCGCGAGAACGGGCCCGCGCAGTGGATCACGACGTCGACGTCGGCGAGGCCCGCGTCGAGCGCAGACGCCTCGTCGAGGCCGAATGCGCGGAACGGGAGGCCGAGCTCGGTCGCGAGCTTCTCGAGCGGCTCGCGCGAGCGGCCCGCGAGGATCGGGCGCACGCCCTTCTTCGCGGCGAGGCGCGCGACGAGATCGCCCGTGTAACCGTAGGCGCCGTAGACGAGGCAACGCATGGGCGCGTCTTCGTCCGAGCCGCGCGACGCGTCAAGCCGGCGAAATGCCGGCGCCCGCCGGCGCGTACGTTTCGCATGGGCGGACATGCGCACGACGACGAGTCGCTGATCTCGGGCATCAACGTGACGCCGCTCGTCGACGTCGTGCTGGTGCTGCTCGTGGTGCTGATGGTCACCGCGGGTTGGGTCGTGTGCCGCGCGCTGCCGATCGAGACGCCGAGCGCCCACGGAGCGCCGGCGACGGACGCGACGTTCGAGATCGTGGTGGACGCGACGGGGCACGCGTCGGTCGACGGCGAGGTGATGGACACGGAGGCGCTGCGCGCGGTCGCGGCGACCTACGCGGCGCGAACGGCGATCGACGGGCGGCGCGCGATCGTCTCGGCCGACCGAAGGGCGGCGCATGGCGACGTGGTCGACGTCCTCGATCTCGTCCGCGGCGCACAGATCGCTCACGTCGGTGTCCGCGTCCGCCCGACGCCGTGATCAGTCGATCGTGAACGTGTGACCGCTCTCCACGTCGATGACGCATCGGCCGAACGGCTCCGCGTACGCGAAGAGGAGGATAGGCGCGTGTCCCGGCATACCCGGCATGTAGCGGTAGCTTCGGATCACGAGCGGCAGCCCGGCGGGCGGCAACGCGGGGAGCTCGGATCCGACCAGCGCGTCGAGGTCGGCCGGGTACGAGCCGGTCCGCGCGCGGTGCGCGACGAGTGCCTCACGGATCACGACGAGCCCGTGTCGCGCGGACAGATGCGACGCGCCGCTCACGAGGAGGACCGCAACGAGGGTCGCGAGGTTCCAGCGCCACAGGCGGCCCTGCGGACCGGACGTCCATGCCCACGGCTGGCTCACGAGGACGTATGGCACGGCGACGAACAAGAGGCAGGGGAATCAGAGCGTCGATGCGGACGGAAGCAGCCAACCCAGCACGACGACGATGCCGATGCGCCAGGTGATCGCCCACGCCTCGCCGAGTCTCTTCACCTTCTTCAGTGTAGTGCTCGGGGGTATCGACCGCCCTCACCCCACCTCTCCCCACGAACTGACCACTCATCGCATCTCCGGCGCACGGCTGCGATGCGCAGCGGCGTCGAGACCTGCACGCGCCGAATGCATGGACATCCTCCGCAGAGCGGAGTGACGCGCGCGACGTCGATGTCGAGCCGAGGGCCAGACCAGACCGGCCAACGAAACAGTGCCCTTTCAAGTCGGCCACGAGCCCGGTCGGTGATCGACGTCGAGCAGGCCACCCGCGCGCTCCCACCCGATGCGAAGCAGCCACGTGCCCGGCTCGCGCGTGGAGGCCGCCGTCATCTCGTCTCGCTCCGCCGCGAGCTGCACCCAGCCGGTGAAGATGGGCGCGGTCGAGAACGGGTCGCGCCACCCGCGCCGCGACGGCGCGCGGCCGTGCTTTCGCGCGTTGCAGAGCACGTATGCGAGCGCGTTCCGGACCTGGCGTGGCGTCGTGAGCACACGGTCGTGGAATCGGTCGGCGAACACTTTGCCGCGCCGGCCCATCAACGCGTTGAGCTTCTTGGCGATGCGGACTGCGAGCCCCTGGATCGCACGCGAGAAGCACTGCGGGTCGTCGATCTCCACGATGAGGTGGATGTGATCGCTCTGCACCGAGTAGTGCACGATGCGCAGGCCGTAGCGGTCGTTGGCGCGCGAGAGCGCCTCGATGATGCGGACGAACGCACGGCGCGTGCGGAGGTTCCACACGGAGCGGTGCACCTTGAGAGTGACGAGCACCGGCTCACGGCCTTCGCGCTCGGCGCGGCGTCGATGGGGCACACCCGCTTTCTCGCCGTTGGGCTTGCGGCCGGCGCCGCGGCGCTTTCCACCATGGGGTCGGAAGTCGATCTCGATCTGTTTGTTCGCGCGTCGTCGCATGAGAGGGTGACGCCGGACCCCTCGTCGGACTGACGCTGGCCAACTCGATTCGGCACTGATCCGTTTGCGGCGTGGAGGCTCGCAGATCGAGATCGACGTCGTGCGCGACGCTCTGCTCTGCGGAGGACGCGGCAGCATCATCGGGGTGCGGGGCTAGGCCCCGCCGAGTCCCGCTGCCGCGGGACGGAGCGACTCGGGCTGCCGCACGCGAAGTGCCACCCGCTCGCATCGACGTCTGCGCGCGTTTCGACCCACCCTCTCCCACGAAGTGGGAGAGGGCTTTCGCGTCGGGCGATCAGGCGACGTCGATGACGATCTTGCCGACCGCGCGGCCGGTCTTGCTCCGCATCCACGCGTCCGCGAGCTTCTCGAGCGGGAACCGAGAGTCGATCACGACGCGCAGCTGCTTCTTCTCCCACAGCGCGTCGAGCACCACGAGGTCCTTCGCGCGTGGCTTCAACAAGACCGGGCGGACCTTCTTGCCGCAGATCAGGTTCATCGCGCCGCGTGCGAACACCTCCGGGCCCGGCAAGCACGAGGCGTAGCGGCCGCGGTCCGTCATCATCGCCAGCCACTTGCCCACGTCCGCGCCGACGCAGTCGAGCACCACGTCGAACGGCGCCTGGCCTGCGAACGGGTTCTCCAACGTGTAGTCGATCACCTCGTGGGCACCCAGCTCGCTCACGAGGCCCACGTTCTTCGTGCTGCACACGCCGACGACGTGCGCGCCCATCGCGCGCGCGATCTGCACGCCGAGATGGCCGACGCCGCCCGAGGCGCCCACGACGAGCACGCGCTCGCCGGACTTCTCCATCTTCATCTTGGCGACGTCACGCAGGCCCTGGAGTGCGGTCATCCCCGCGAGCGGGATCGCCGCCGCGTCCGCGAAGCTCATCCCCGCGGGCATCGCGCTCGTCACGTCGACGTTCGCGGTCGTCACCTCGGCGCACGTCCCGACGGCGCCCGAGCGGATGCGCGCGTGCACGCGCTGCCCGACGGCGAACGCCCGCACCTCTTTCCCGACGGCCAGCACCTCGCCGGACACGTCGTAGCCGGCCACGACCGGGAACGACGCCGGCTGGAAGAACCGCAGCTGCCCCTCCGCCTTCTTCCAGTCGACCGGGTTCACGCTCGCGCACTTCACGCGGATCGCGACCTCGCGTGGCTTCGGCTTCGGCTCCGGTCGATCGATCAGAGCGAGCTTCTCGGGCCCACCGTAGCTCGCGTACGCCATCGCTCTCATGAGAGGAGCCTACGCCGTGTCCGAGGTGCGCTCACGGCGGGATGACGAGCAGATGCCGCTGCCCCGCCGTGGGCGCGACCGGAACGCTGCGCACGATGGTGCCGTCCGGCGCGAGCAGCACCGCCTCGGCGTCGTGTGCGTAGCTCACCCACGCACCGTCCGTGTCGTGGTCCGGCGCGAGGCCCCACCAGCCGAGCTGGTTGGGAGGCCGGATGCGCGCCGCGATCCCCTGCAGCGCACCCGCGCGATCGACGCGGACGACGGATCCGTCCAGCGTCGCCCAGACCTCTCCGGTCCTGCGATGGACACGCACGCACGCGGGGCGGCCATCGACCGGAATGGTCGCGAGCAGCGCGCCGGACGCGTCGTAGTGCACGAGACGACCCGGGCCTGCGGGATAGTCCACGTCCGCGACCCAGACCGAGCCGTCGAGGTCGAGATCGATCGAGACGGCCGCCCATCCATACGTGGCGACCACGGTCGGCGCGGCGAGGTCGTCGAGGCGTGCGCGTTGGAGTCTCGCGCCGACGGACCAGACGACGCCCCGCACTTCGTCGACGACGAGATCGGCGGCCTCGCCCGGCTGCCGGCCGCTCGTCGATCCGTCGGCGGCCATCGTCTCCACCCAGCCCAACGAGAGATCCCCGCGGTTGCCTTCGGCGACGACGCGGTCCGAGAGGACCTGGACGCCCTGCAGGTAGTCGGCCCCGCCCGTGAGCACGTGCTCGCGGAGGTCGTCGCTGCCGAACAGCTCGAAGAAGGACGGGCTGCCGAGCTGCGCGACCACGATGGGGTCTCCGGCCGGCGCTGCGGCCAGCGCGTGCGTGGCGCCCCACATCTCGAGAATCGCGAGGTCCGTGCGCTCGCACAGCAACACCGCGGACGGCCCGGCGATCGAGTACACGGCGACCCGGTCCAGATGCCGCGGAGGCACCGCGCCGGGATCCGCGTCCTCGAGCACCACCAGCCGGGGACCGCTCCCTCGACACGAGCCGCGCGCCGGAGGCGTGTCGAGGTCCGCAGGAGCGTCGAGCGGCACGACGGCCGCGTCGACCGGCCCGACGGCCGCATCGGCCGACGCGACGGCCGCATCGACCTGGGCCGCGACCGGCGCATCCGGCGAGCTCGACGACTCCAGCGCCGTGCGCGCGCCGCACGCGGCCAGGGCGAGCGTCCACGCCGCGAGCCATCGCGTCGTGACCGATGTCAGGGGCGCGCGCACGCCATCGCCTTCACGGCGTGCACCCCGCCACGCCGCCGATCCACACGCGGTCCTGCATCGCCGAGGAGTCGCGGATCAGCGCCGCGACGATCACCGACGCAGTCCAGCCCGAGCTCAGCCCCAGCGCGCCCGGCGACGCCGCGACGCGCAGGTCGACGATCGTCTCGTTCGCGGCGAGCGTCGGTCCGCTCCACGGGAGCTCGATCAGGGCCGGCGTGCCCGCCGCGGTGATCGAGTGCAGCGCGACGAGCGTCCCGCCCGGCGTGCCGTCCGAGTACACCGCCGCGAGCACGAGGCCGGTGCCGAGCGAGCTCAATGCGACACGACGCGCGGCGTAAGGCGCGGCCGTCGTCTGCACCGCCGTGCCGCTCGTCGGGCAGCCCATCGTGCAGTCGAGCCGCCGGATGCTGACTGCCCGCGCGCTCGGGTAGGCGACGAACGCGATGTGCGGATCCACGGCGAGCGCGGCAATCGCGGGCGGGCCGTCCGTCGACGTGGTGATCGTCGCCGCCCCGCTGTCGAACCCCGGGTGGAGGTACCAGACGCGGGCGCCGTGCCCCGTCGGATCCGCGAACGCGTAGAGCTCGCCGAGCGAGCCGCCTCCCTCGACGAAGCCTGCGGCGTACGTCGTGCTCAAGCCCGCGCCCGCGACGAGCGTGCGGTCGAGCACACGGAGGAAATCGCCGGAGCCGAGCACGAAGCGCACCTGCACGTCGACGCCGATGCCGAACGGGCTGTGCCCGCCGGTGACGCCCGCGCGGCCGAGCACGCCGTCGGATCCGAACGCGCTCGGCGCGTCGACCGCGGTCACCCGGCTCGAGGCGTCCTCGTCGATCACCCAGGCGAACGGATCCCCGGCCGTCGTCGGCGGCGGGCGCGCCACCACACCGACGAACGCGGTCGAGCTCACGCCGAGGTCGAGCGAGGTCGCGCCCGTGATCGCGCCGCCGTCGAGATCGAGGTCCTGCTGCGCCGTGGGCTCGTCGAGCGGCATCTCGACGGCGTGCAGGGTGCGCATCGGCCCTTCGATCCACATCACCCAGCCCGTGCCCTGCCCACCGTTCTCGTGCGCCGCAACCGCGATCTGCCCCGCGAGCGGCGCGGGCGTCGCCGCGTCGTCGAACGGCGTCGCGAACGGACCGACCACCGCCGGTGCGAGCGCACGCAAGCCCGCGGGCCCGGGCAGCGCGTCGTTGAACATCATGTCGAGCACGGTCTGATCGGCGGGCCAGCGCGTCGTGTCGCAGACGCCCTGCCCACCCGCGTCCCCGCCGCCCCCGTCGACCGCGACACCGGCATCGACGCCCTCGGTCGGCTCGACGCAGCTGCCGCTCGTGCACCGGCCAGCCTGGCAGTCACCGTCGACGGTGCACATCGTGCGGCACTGATCGGCGATGCACGTGAGTGGCGCTGCGCAGACATCCGGCGTGCACCGCTCCTCCGCGGGCAGCGTGCACACACCGAGCCCGCCCTCGGTCGCGACGCAGCGCAGCCCCACGGTGCAGTCGCGGGGCGTTGCGCACTGCACGCGGCAGCGACCGTACGTGCAAGCGAGCGGCGCCACGCAGTCCGCGTTGCGCGCGCACGACGCGCCGCTCGCCGCCGGCGCCTGACACGCCACGACGAGCACGCACGAGACGAGCACCCCCGCGATGCGAAGCATGACGCGGGAGCGTAGCGGATCAGGCTTGCGCGGGCTCGATGCGCCGCGGCATCTGGGGACCGGCCCTCTCGGCGTCGATCTGCTTGATGCGGTTCTTGCCGTCGACGAAGACGACCTTCGGCACGTGCGCGCGCGCCTCCGCCTCTTCCATCTCGCCGTACGTCGCGAGGATGACGAGGTCACCCGGCTCGTTCAGGTGCGCCGCTGCACCGTTGATGCAGATGACGCCCGACCCGCGCGGCCCGGGCAGCGTGTACGTCACGAGGCGCGAGCCGCGCGTGACGTTGAGCACGTGCACCTCTTCGTGGTGCAGCATGCCCGCTGCATCGAGCAGGTCCTCGTCGATCGTCACGCTCCCCTCGTAGTCGCGGTCGGCGTGGGTGACGGTGGCCCGATGGATCTTCCCGAGGAACATCCTGCGTCGCATCTGTTCTTGCCTCCATGGCGGCCCGAGATGGGTCCACCCAGATGTGGGGAAATCTAGGCCCAAGTCGCGGGTGCCACAAGGAGTAGATCGAACGGGAATCCCGTGCGTCCGAAGGGACATGACACGCACCCTGCTCGCCCTGGCGCTCGTTCTCACCACGGTCACGCCCGCCCTCGCTTCGGCGCAGGACGACAGCCGCGTGACGGAATACACGTTCGACGACGACCTCGTCGGCGGCTCGATCCAGTCGCCCGACATGGAGCGCTTCGTCTCGCGCATCCGCGGACGCCGCTCGACCCTCATCCAGCCGCGGACGCACTACATCCCGGAGATGCTCCGCTCGGTCGAGACGCTCTGACCGCGCTCGCGCGTGCTAAGCGCTCGGCATGTGCCGACGCGTGACGTGCGAGAAGTGCCAGAAGCCGACCTACGCCGGATGCGGCCTCCACATCGAGGCCGTGCTGGGCGACGTGCCGAAGGCCGAGCGCTGCGCCTGCCGTGAGGCGGTCGCGGTGAGCGGCGGCGCGCCGCCCGCGGCGAAGTCGAAGTGGTGGCCCTTCGGTCGCTAGGTCTTGCGCGCCGCGACGCGCGCCACGTGCTTGTCGCCGAGCCACGTCTCTCGGTAGTAGACGACCTCGAGGCTCTCGCAACAGCGCAGGAGCTCGTTCGGCTCCGCGAGCCAGCGGGCGGTGCGCGTCGGCTGCTTCTCGAGGCTGCGCGCCGTCGCGACCTCCGCGAGCACGAGCCCGCCCTTCGCGAGCGCCGCGCCGATCGCCGGGAACAGGCCCGGCTGGCGGTAGTGGAAGCAGCAGACGAGATCGTACGAGCCGGGCGGCAGCCCTTCCTTCTCGAGGTCGCGCACGACCGTCTGGAGCTTGAGCCCCTCGTCGCGCGCCGCCTCGCGGGCCAGAGCGAGCCCCACCGGCGAGATGTCCGCGGCCGTCACGTCGAGCCCACGCCGCGCCATCGCGACGGCTAGGCGTCCGGCGCCCGCCGCGACGTCCAGCGCACGCCCGTTCCGCGGCAGCTCGTGATCGAGCTCGGCGACCCAGACGGGGACCGATCGCGGCAGGTCCCGCTCGGCCGCCCAGCGCTGGTCCCACTTGACGCGATCTTCTTCGGCCATCGGCGGCGAATCGATACCACGGGCCCCACGTGGACGACAGCCCCCGAACCTCTGCTATGGTCGCGCCCGTCATGTCGGCATCGCACTCCGCCCACGACCAGGACGCCCAAGGCTCGCACGAGACGCACCCGCATCCTCCGATGCCGGCCGTCACCGACGAGGCCGCGGACACGCCGACGTGGGTGCCCGTCACGGGCATCGCGTTGTTCGCCGTGATGGTGCTCTGGGTGATGATGCGCGCTGCGATGGCGCCCGCGCCCGATGCCGCCGCCGCGACGACCGACGAGGCCTACGGCGCCGAAGGTGCCGCGCCGGCCGCCGCTCCCGCCGCCCCCGCCCAATAATCAGTCGACCATCGGCAGCGCGTAGTGCGTCGCCTGGAGCGGCACGTCGACGTCGACGAACGCGACGTGGTCGTGCAGGCGCGCCGTGTCGAAACCGTCGACCTGCACGCACGCGCCGACGGGGACGCTCGCGACGACGCCGTTCTCGAGGTCCATCCCCGTCGCCGTACCGTCCGGATGCGCTTCGCCCACGACGACGCCGCAGACCGAGGCGTGCCCGATCTCGAAGCGCGTCGCCTGGAACGTGCTGCCGAAGTGCGAGCTCGCGGCGTGACCACCCGCGATGTCGGCGCAGCCCGCAGCGCACGTCGACGGAGTCACCTCGCGCACCACGACGTCCGCGAGTGACACTGCGCCGTGATCGACGGACGCGATGCCGACGAATCGAGCGCCCGTCACGAGCGCGCGCACGAGCGTGACGCTCCCGCCCTGCTGCGCCCAGACGCCTGCGCCGAGCGTGCCGTCGAGCGGCCGTGACGCGACCGACGCGATCTCGAGGTCCGACGCGCTCAACGCTCCTTCGCCCGTCGTGAACGCGCCCATCTCGGTGCTGCGGAGGACGCGCGCGCGCGTCACGGAGACGCTCGCGTGGTCCTCCACGTCGAGCCCGCGTCCGCGACGGCCGTCGGCGCGTGCGCGCGTGTCGGTCACGACGAGATCGGTGACGTCGAGCACGGCGCCGGCACCGCTGGCGAGAACGGCCGCTTCGGTCGCGCCGTCGATCCGCACGCGCGTGACCGTGCCGTGCGCACCGAGCTCCACGTCGAGCCCGCGGCCGTACTCCCCGCTCGCCAGCTCCGGCCCGATCCGCCGCACGACGACGTCCTCGATCGATGCGGTGGTCCCGGGGTCGTTCGCGGTGACGCCCATGTCGCGCACGTCCTCGATCACGGCCTGCGCGAGCATCAGGCTCGCTCCCGCGCGCACCTCGATGCCGCGACCGAGCGTTCCGTCGTCCGCGGAGATCGTGCCCGCGATCGCGAGCTCCGTCGCCGTGACGCGCGTCGACACGCCGCCCACGAACAGGCCGGTCTCGCGCGCGCGGACGATCTCGACACCGGCGAGGGTCGCGGACGCGCGCTCCACGTCGATGCCGCGCTCGCCGGCGCCCGACGTCGTCGACGGACGCACGTCGGCGATGCGCACGGAGCGGATCGTCGCGTCGCCCGAGAGCACCGCGATGCCGACCGCCCGCGCCCCCGTGACGACGACGCCCTCGATGATCACGCCGCTGGCGTGCACCGCGATGCCGAAGCGCTCCGGGGACGCGACGGTGAGATCCCGGACGGCGCACCCGCCCCCCATGAGCTCGACCGCCGCGGCGCCCGGCGCGCTCGTGGTCACGATCGTCGCGGCCGCGCACGCGCCGCGGACCTCGCGCGTGTCCGTGACGACCATGGTGGCGTCGTCGTAGTGCCCCGCGGCCACGGCGATGACGGCGTTCGGTGCGGACGACGCGAGCGCGCCGCCGATCGTCCGCCACGCGGTCGCGCGCGTCCGCCCGTCGCCGCCCGCGGGCGCGTCGTCGTCGACGAATACGATCGGGCGATCCGTCGGCAGATCGGTGGGCCATCCGTCGGCGGCACACGGCGTCGTGAGCGGCGCGCAACCGGGCGTGCCCACGAGGTGCGCCTCGCCCGGCGGGCAATCGAGCACGTGCCCCGTCTCCGGCCAAGGCTCGCACGCGCTCGTTCCGTCGACGTCGACGACCCGCCAGCCCGTGCTGCACGGCAGCAGGCTCGGCGAGAGCGGCGTCGCGGGCCCGCTCGCGTCCACGGGCATCGCGGAGTCGACCATCGCGCCCGGGCCCTCGCACGCGAGAAGCGCGAGCACGACGAGCCATCGCGTGCGGATCACGACGCCGCCGCGGGCGAGAGCAGCGCGCGATGGAGCGCCGGATCCGCGAGGAATCGGTCGCGCCACGCGAGATCGGAGATGCGCGCCGCGAGCTCCCGCAGTCGATCCGCGCCCCGCCGCCGTACCGTCTCCGCCTCGGCCGCTCGCCCTGCGCTCCGCAGCACCTCGCTCCGAGCGACGAAGATCTCCGCCTCGTCCTCGCCCACCTCGCCGTTTCCGTCGAGCCGGGCGTACGCCGACTCCGAGAGCACGAGCGCCTCCGCCTGGCGACCGATCCCGAGCGAGAGACGTGCGGCGAGCGCCTCCGCCTGGCCGGCGACGCCGCGGTGCTCTCGCTCACGGGCGAGCGACGCCACCTCGAGCGCCTCGGTCAGCGCCGCGCCGACCTCCCCGAGCCCCCAGCGCGCCCTCGCACGGTAGAGACGCGCCGCGAGGGCGAGCCGTTCGTCCGCGATCTCCGTCGCGGCGTCGCACGCACGATCGAGCGTCTCGACGGCCTCGCGCGCGCGCCCGAGCCCCGCGAGCGCGTACCCGAGGTTCGCGAGCGCGTATCCCTCGGCCACGCGATTGCCCACGCGCTCGCACGCCTCGAGACACGCGCGGAGGCCCTCCTCCGCGAGCCCGTACGCGCCGATGCGGTTGTACTGATCGGCGAGGTTCCCCTCGGCGCCGGCTGCCCGGCGCAGGTCGCCCCCGGCACGGTGCGAGCGCGCCGCCTCCGCGTACTCCGTGACCGCCGTGCCGACGTCGCCCGACACGAGCGCGAGATGCGCTGCCGCCGACGCGACGTGACCGCGCGCGACGGGTCCACACCGCGGCGAGAGGAGCCGACCGTCGACCACCGCGAGCGCCGCCATCGGGAGCTCTCCGGCGCGCAGCGCGATCTCGGCGCGGCGCGCGTGCGTGATCGCCATCGTGTCGGGGTCGCGCGCGAGCGTCGCTTCCGCCAGCGCGCGCTCGATCGTCACGGTCGCCTCCACGTAGCGGGCCGCATGCATCGCGAGCATCGAGCGGTCCGAGAGCACGCGCGCGCGCTCGATGGGCCGCTGCGCGGCATCGAGCGCCGCGTCGAGCGCCTCCCGCTGCTCGCCGCGCCGCCGGAGGAACCGATACGCGTCGGCGCGCGCCGCGTGCAGCGCGTAGTGCGATTCGTGCGGCACGCCGAGCTCGATCGCCCGGCCCGCGCAGCGCAGCACGCGCTCGGTGTCGCCCTGGCTCGCGCCCGCGAGCGCCGCTTCGGCGTAGAAGATCGAGGCGAGCCCCGCCGAGAGCCCGCGCTCGTAGTGCAGCGCGACGTCCTCGGGATCGCGCCCAGGCAGACGCTCGAGGTGGATGGCGACGCGGTTGTGCAGCGCGGCGCGCGCCTCGCGCTGCACGCTGCGGTAGGCGGCGGTCGCGAAGAGCTCGCTCTTGAAGCGGTAGGCGATACCGCCGCTCGCCGCCACTCCGACGGCGGGCTCGAAGATCTCGGCGCGCACGAGCTCGGCGAACGCCTCCTCCGGGCGCTCGACGCCCAGCGAGCGCAGCTCCGACGAGCCGACGGCGCGCCCGAACACGCTCGCGATGCGCGCGCCCTCGCGTCCGATCTCGCCGAGCTCGTCGAAGCGGGCCTGGATCGCGGCCTCCACCGTGAAGGGAACCGGAAGCCGATCGATCGACGTGTCCGCATCCGGACGCTCGTGCAGCATCCCGCGATCACGCAGCGCCGCCGCGACGTGCTCGATGAAGAGCGGGTTGCCTTCGGTGCGCTCGGCGAGCAGGCGCGCCCAACGAGGCGCGACGAGCACGCCCGCGATCGACGAGGCGAGCTCCCCCACCTCGCTCGGTGCGAGCGGACCCAGCCGGATCGCCGTGGCCGCGGGTCCGAGCGGCGGCGCCGCGAGCGTGTCGGTCGCGGACGATCGGTTCGCCGCGACGACGAGCAGCGGCCGCGCGCCGAACTGTCGGACGAGCTCGGCCACGAACGCGCGCGACGGAGCGTCGACCCACTGCAGGTCGTCGATCGACAGGAGCACCGGGCCGCGCTCCAGCCAGCCGCGCAGACAGAGGTGCAGGCTCCCGCGGATCCGATCGGCCATGACCTGCGGATCGAGGCGCGCCGCCGCGAGCTCCGCGCTGGGCGCGAAGGGAACCCCGAGCAGCTCGCCGAGGAACTCGGCGCAGTGCGCGGCCTCGACGCGATCGGAGATCGCCTCGCGGGCGAGCGCCAGCACGGCCTGGCGCTGCGTGGAGACCGGTGCGTCCGCACGCAGCATCGGCCAGCCGCGGGCGCGGGCCTGTTGCCGCGCGTGCGTGCGCAGGGCGCTCGCGAACAGCGAGAGCGCTGCCTCCGGGCGCGCCGCGCTCTGGTCGTCGCCTGCGTCGTCGTGGGCGGGGACGCCGCGTCCCGACAGGACGAGCGCCTCGGGGCGTGCGGCACGGGCGCGCTCCTCGAAGGCCGCCCGCAGGCGAGACTTGCCGATGCCGGCCGGTCCCTCGAGCACCGCCGCCGCAGCGCCGCCGGACACCCAGCGCTCGAGCAGTGGCGCGAGCGCGTCGAGCTCCGCCGCGCGGCCGATGAACGGCCGATCGGCGAGCGGGTCGGCCTGGTCGAGCTGCTCGCGCTCGCCGACGACCTCGACGAACCCGTCGTCGGCGTTCTCGAGCAGGAACGCGCCGCCCAGCGCGTCGGCCACGTCGCGATCGACGGCGACGCCCTCCATCGCGAGCGCGCAGGCCCGCTCCGCGGACGCGAGCGCATCCCCGGAGACGCCGCTCGCGACGCCATGCGCGCGCCCGGAGCACACGGCCATCCGGCTCACGAGGTGACGCGTGCGCAGGGCGGTGAGCGTGGCGCGCGGCGCCTCGTCGCCGCGCCATGCGCCTGCCCCGAAGATGCCGATGAGCTGTCGCCCGAGCAGCGAGATCACCTCGCCGCCCGCGTCCCGAATCGCTTGCTCCACCTCTTCCGGCGCCTCGACCTCGCGCGCGAGGAGCAGCACCACGGCCCGCGACTCGCCCGGCCGCAGCGACGTGGCCGACGCGCGGCTCGGCGAGGTGCCTCGGAGCGAGAGCCCCGGCGCGGTGCCGTCGAGCGCGAGCGCGCGTGCCAGCGCGGCCACGTCCGGGAAGCGCCGCTCGCGAGGCTTCTCGAGGCAACGGCCGACGACGTCCACGAGGGCCCGCGGCAGCTCCCGCGCCGCACGGAGCGCGGGCATCGGATCCTCCTGCAGGATCGCCATGAGCATCGCGATCGGCGCGCTCTTCTCGAACGGGAGCCTGCCGAGCAGCGCCTCGTACGCGAGCGTGCCGATCGCCCAGATGTCGGCGCGGCCGTCGAGGTCGCGCTCACCGCGTGCCTGCTCGGGCGCGAGGTAGGCGATCGTGCCGATCACCTGCGCGTCCATGGTCACGCGCGCCGCGCTCTGGACGAGCGCGATGCCGAAGTCGAGCACCTTCACGCGACCGTCGCGGCAGAGAAAGACGTTCGCCGGCTTCAGGTCGCGGTGGACGATGCCTTGCGCGTGCGCCGCCCCGACGCCCGCACACACGGCCTCGAGCAGCGGCACGAGCTGCGAAGGAGGGAGCACGGGCTGACGCTCGAGCAGCGCATCGAGGCTCGTCCCCTCCAGCAGCTCGAACGCGATCCAAGGCGTCCCGTTCGTCGCGTCCCAGCCCGAGTCGAGCGTGCGGATCACGTTCGGGTGCTCCACACGGATGGCGCCCTCGCGCTCGAAGCGATCCAGCACGGCGCTCGACACGATCTCCGGGCGGATGGCCTTCACCGCCGCGAGCTCTCCGCGCGCGTCCCTGCCGCGGTACACGACGCCCATGCCGCCTCGACCGAGCACGCCCTCGATCACGTAGGGACCGATGCGCTTCTCGACGAGAGCGGGGGCCGAGAGGTTGAGCTCGGTGTCGTGTGTCGAGCGGTCGACCACGGCGCGCATCATAGTCGGCGCGTGCGGGCGAGCGGCCTCAAATGCATTACGCTCCCGGCCATGGACGTGAGCTTTCGTCGTGCGCTCGAGATCGGGGCCGTTCTCTCGCTCGTCGGCTGCGGCGGTGCGGGTGGGCCGAACTGTGCGGACGGCGCGCTCACGACGGCGCTCGCGGGCGCGACGAGCGGCCAGACGGTCGAGCTCGGCGCATGCACGGTCCACGGCACGTTCACCGTGCCCGCGGGCGTGACGCTGCACGGTCAGGGCGCCTCTGCCTCCCGAATCGACTCGAGCGGCATCGGGCTCGTGCTCGGCGCGGGCGCCACCGTCTCGGGGCTGCGCGTCGATCACGCCGCGGGGCACGGCATCGTCGCGGTCTCGGTCGCCGCGGTCACGGTACGCGACGTCGAGGTCCACTCGACGTTCGGACGCGCCGCGCTCGGATTCGCGGACGTCGGGATGGTCACGCTCGCGAACGTGACGGCGACGGGACCGGTGGTCGACGAGACGGCGGCGCAGATGCTCCCGGAGGAGCCGAGCGCGACCGACGCCTGCCTCTACGGCGTCGTCCTGCAGCGCGTCGCGCACGCCACCCTCACCGACGTGGTGGCGACGGGGTTCGGTCGCGGCGGCGTGGTGTCGAGCGACACGACGCTCGCGTGGACCGGCGGCTCGGCCGACGGAAACCTCGGCCTCGGCGTCTGGATCGACGCGGGCAGCGCGACGATCCACGACATCGCGATCGACGGAACGCTGCGCGGCTTCGGCTTCTCGCCGCCGTTCGGCCTGGCGATGGGGCGCGGCGCCGACGTGCACACGGACGGCATCGCGGTCACCGACACGCACCAGGGGTTCGGCATCTTCCAGGACGGCGGCGACGCCGATCACGTCGCGCTCACGTGCGCGGGGCACACGGGCGGTGGGATCGTCGTCCAGCGGTCGACGACGATGCACGTCGGCCCGGGCAGCATGATCGTCGACAACGCGTTCGCAGGCATCGTCGCGGTCCAGGCCGCGGGCGTGTCGATCGAGGGGACGATGATCGCGCGCACCGCGCTCGCCGCGCGCATCCTCGCGTCGTGGGGCAGCACGATGATCGGCGACGGCGTCCAGATCGTGCAGCCGCCGAGCACGACGAGCCTCCACGACGTCGCGCTCGTGGGGAGCGGGCGCGTCGGTCTCCTCGCCGATCTCGGCGGCATGGATGCTTCGCTGGTCGAGACCGTGAACGTCAGCGCGAGCGGCACGATGCAGTTCGGGTGTGTCTTGCAGGACGGCACCGGCATCGCCACGGCGAGCCCGACGCTCTGCACGCGCGACGCCGTCGCCGCGGCGGCCGACGTCGCGCCCGGCATGCTCGACGTGGTCGGGATCGTGATGCCGACCGAGATTCCGGCGACCGGCGGGCTCGTCGGGATCGTGATGCCGACGGAGTGACGATGGGCCGGCGGATCTTCGCCCTCGCGGCCCTCGCCTCGGTCGCGCTCGCCGCGTGCGACGGGGCGCCGGCTCCGGCCGCGGACGGGGGCGTTCCCGACGGCGGCGAAGGCGGCATCGTGGTCGCCGAGGCGGCGCCGCCGGCGCTCGCGCCCTGCCCCGCGGGATGGAACGAGGTCACGGGACCGTCGGGCATCGCCTCGTGCGATCCGTGGCCGAGCACCGGCTACGACGCGCACTGCGCGTTCGACCAAGCGCACTTCGCGGGCACGCCCGGCTGCGCGCGCATCGGCACCGCGTGCGCCGCCGACGGATGGCCGAGCGACCTGCCGACGGATCGACCCATCGTGTACGTGGACGTCGATGCGCCCGCGGGCGGCGACGGCGCGAGCCGCGACCACCCGCTGAGGTCGATCGCCGCCGGCATCGCCGCGGCGCCCATGGGTGGCGTCATCGCCCTCGGTACCGGCCACTACGACGAGCTCGCGCGCCTCCGCGACGGTCAGACGCTCTGGGGCGCGTGCGTCGACGGTACCCGACTCGCTTCGAGCGTCGAGGACCAGGACCACGGCGTGGTCGACCTCGCGGGCGCAGGGTCGGGAGTGCGGAACCTGGGCATCGATCCCTCGCCGCGGGTCGGCGTCTACGTCGTCGGCACGGACGCGACGATCGAGGACGTGGCGACCACGGGCACGGCGCTCGCGGGCATCTGGGTCGACCAGGGCCCCGTGAGCGTGCGCAACGTCGTGACGCGCGACGTGCACTTCTTCCAGGGCAGCCACTGGGGCAGCGCGATCGAGATCGAGTACGGCGCGACGATGACGCTCGATCACGTCGTGGTCGACGGCGCCGCCTACAACGGCGTCTTCGCGGACGTGGGCTCGACCATCGTCGCGACCGATCTCGTCGTCCGCGGCAGCCACTACAGCGGGCTCTACGTGCAGGCGGGCAGCACCCTGACGGTCACACGCGGGGTCGTGCTGGAGGCCGTCGGGTTCGGCGTGGCCCTGACCGGGCAGGCGCACTTCGGCGCGACCGATCTCGTGATCGACGGTGTCGCGCTCGACGATCCCGGGAGCGGCACCGGCATCTACGTCGAGGACGCCTCGCACGCGACGCTGACGCGCGCCCACATCCTGCATCACGCACACCTCGGCTTGGCGCTCGGCCAGACGGGCACCGACGTGACGCTGACCGATGCGCTGGTGGAGCAGTCGGGAACGGGCGACAACGGAACGGGGATCTTCGCCGTGATGGGCGGCGCGCTCCACGCGACGCGCGTTCACGTCGATCACACGACGACGGCCGGCGTCTATCTCTCCGACACGGGCACCTCGCTCGACGGGACGGATCTCGTCGTACGAGGCACCCGCGGCGAGCCGATCGACGGCCTCGGGGGCAACGCCCTTCTCCTGTTCGACGGCGCCTCGGCCATGCTCTCGCGCGTGCGCCTCGAGGACGCGCGCCTCGTGAGCTTCGCGCTCGGCGGCGTGGGCACGACGGCCGTCGTGAGCGACCTGACGATTGCCGACACGGGCCCACAGGACGCCGACGGGCACTTCGGGCGCGCCGTCGAGCTGCAGGACGGCGCTTCGCTCCAGCTCACGCGCGCGATCCTCGAGCGCAACCGCAACGCGGGCTTCTTCGTCGCGGCGTCGAGCTTGTCCGCGACCGATCTGATCGTGCGCGACACCACCTCGGATCCGAGCGACGGCTCCGTCGGCGTCGGGCTCTGGGCCCAAGAGGACGCGACGGTCGTGCTCGAGAACGCGCGCGTCGAGCGGTCGCACTTCGTCGGGGTCGCGGCGGTGGGCGCGAGCGTCACGGCGAGCCATCTGGTCGTCGACGGCGTGGACGCCGCCGCTTGCGGTGGCACGACGTGTCCCGAGCTCGCCGGTGGGTTCGGGATCACGTCGGTCTTCGGCGGTGTCGCTTCGATCTCCGGGTTCGAAGTGCGCGGCGCCGTGCTGTGCGGGGTCGTCGTCGGCGAGGACGACCCGGCGCGCGCGCCGACCGCGATGGATCTCGACACGGGCGTGGTCGCGACGTCGCCGGTCGGAGCGTGCGTGCAGACGACCGCGTTCGACACCGCGCGACTGCACCACGCCGTCACGTTCGTGGACGTGGGCGTGCCGCTCCAGGCGACCACGTACACGCTGCCGATGTCGCTACGCTGAGCCCGTTGCGGCAGCGATCAGGCGAGCGCCGCGATCTCGGCGTCCGTGAGACCGGCTTCTCGCAGCACTTCGGCGGTGTGCTCGCCCTGCTTCGGCGCGAAGCCCTCGGCGAAGCCGACGGCGGTGGGTGTCTTGATCTGCGGCATCGAGCCGCCGTCCCGGAGCGGCCGATCCGCGATGAAGCCGCGCGCGCGGTGCTGCGGGTGCGTCGCGATCTCTTCCGGCGTGAGGATGGGCTCGAGGCAGCAATCGACCTTCTCGGCGAACGCGACCCACTCGGCGAGCGTCCGCTCGGCGAAGATCGCCGCGAGCCGCCGCTTCCACTCCTTCTGGTGCTCGCCGGGCGCGAGCGCGGTCATGTCGGGCTCCACGCCGACCCCCGTGGCGAACGCGATCCAGAACTTCGGCTCGAGCGCGCCGAGCGCCACGGCGCGACCATCCTTCGTCGCGTAGCTCTGGAACGGCGCGATGCCGCCCGAGAGCGGCCCGGTGCCCTTCGGCAACGACATCCCGCCCCACGCGCTCATCAAGCCGAACGCGCCGAAGCTCGCCGAGCCCTCGCACATCGACACGTCGACCAAGCGCCCCTTGCCCGTGATGCCGCGCGCCGAGAGCGCCGCGAGGATCCCGACGAGCGCGTACGCCGCCCCACCCCCGATGTCCGCCATCTGCACGCCCGCGACCTGGGGCGCGCCGTCCTCGGGGCCCGTGAGCCCGAGGACGCCCGCGTGCGCGAGGTAGTCGATGTCGTGTCCGGCCTTCTGTGCGAGCGGCCCCGTCTGCCCGTAGCCGGTGATCGCGCAGTACACGAGCCCGGGGTTGAGCTTCGCGAGCTCGTCGTAGCCGAGCCCGAGCTTGGCCATCACGCCCGGCCGGAAGCTCTCGATCAGCACGTCGTACTTCGGGATGAGCTTCCGGAACGCCGCGCGCGCCGGCTCCTTCTTCAGGTCGAGCACGACACTGCGCTTGCCGCGGTTCAGCATCTCGAAGACGGCGTTCATGCCGGTCGAGACGTGCGGCGGCATGAAGCGCAGGTAATCGCCCGCGCCCGCGTCCTCGATCTTGTCGACCTTCGCGCCGAGGTCCGCGAGCGCCATCGCCGCGAACGGCCCCGGCAGCAAGCGCGAGACGTCGAGCACGCGGAGCCCCGCGAGCGGCCGCGCCTCGAGATCACTCGGCGCGATGCCGCTCGAGAAGTGATCGGCGGTCACAGCGAGAGAATGTCCTTCTCTTTGGCCGCGACGAGCGCGTCGGTCCGGTCGGTGCCTTCCTTCACGATCTCTTCCATCGACTTCGTCGCGCGCTCGACCTCGTCGGCACCGGCCGCCCCGTCGTCCTGGATGGTCTTGAGCATCTCGCGGCACTCCTGCCGCGCCTTGCGGATCGCGATCTTCGAGTCCTCGCCGTGGCCCTTCGCGAGCTTCGCGAGCTCCTTGCGCCGCTGCTCCGTGAGCGCCGGCATCGGCAGGCGGATGAGCTTGCCGTCGTTCTGCGGCGTGAGGCCGAGCGGCGACTGCTGGATCGTCTGCTCGATCGACTTGATGGTCGACGCATCGAACGGCTTGATCACGAGCAAGCGCGGCTCGGGCACCGAGATGCTCGCCATCTGCGAGATCGGCGTCGGCGTCCCGTAGTAGTCGACGCGGATCGAGTCGAGCAGGTCGGGCGACGCGCGCCCCGTGCGCAGGCGCGAGAGCTCGCGCTTGAGCGCCTCGTGCGCCTTCACGATGCCGTTCTTCAGCTCGTCGAGCGTTTCGTTGATCATGGTCAGACCTTTTCTTCGGAGACGAGGGTTCCTACGTCCTCGCCCAAGAGGACGCGCTTGATGTTGCCGCGCTTGAGAAGCGCGAAGACACGGATCGGGAGCTTGTTCTCGCGACAGAGCGTGATGGCCGTCGAGTCCATCACACCGATGCGATCGCTGAGACAGCGATCGTAGTCGAGACGCCGGTACATCGTGGCGTCCGGGAACTTCTTCGGGTCCTTGTCGTAGACACCCTCGACGTTGGTCGCCTTGCAGAGCAGCGACGCGCCGATCTCCATCGAACGCAGCGCCGCCGCCGTGTCGGTCGAGAAGTACGGGTTGCCCGTGCCGGCGGCGAAGATGACCACGCGTCCCTTCTCGAGGTGCCGCACCGCACGTCGCCGGATGTACGGCTCGGCGACCTGGCGGATGTCGAGCGCCGACATCACGCGCGTCTGGACCTTCAGCCGCTCGAGCGTGTCCTGCAGCGCGAGCCCGTTGATCACGGTCGCGAGCATCCCCATGTAGTCCGCCGTCGAGCGGTCCATGCCCTGCCCGTGGCCCTTGAGCCCGCGGAAGATGTTGCCCCCGCCGATGACGACGCCACACTCGGCGCCGAGCGCATGGGCCTCGGCGACCTCGGTCGCGAGCACGAGCAGCGTGCTCGGGTCGATGCCGAACGCGCCTTCCGAGCCCGCGAGCGCCTCGCCCGAGAGCTTGAGCATGACCCGCTTGTGTTTGAGCGTTTCGGGCATCCGGGGAGGCTCTATACAACGAATCGAGGCCGCTAGGGGGTCAGCGCGTCACGCGGGCGAGGACGACGTCGGCGCCCGCCGGCCCGTCGAGGCCGGGGGTCACGACCTCGAGCGCCCCGTCTGCCGTCAGGCGCGCTCGCAGTGGCTGCCCATCGAACGGGTCGCGCAGATCGACGGCGCCGGGGACGGCGAGTGGGGCCGTCTGCCCCTCGGTGCTCGCGTCCTCTGCGGCTGCGAGCACCTCGAGCGCGATCGCGAACGCGCGCACACGAGCGCGCTCCACGCCGAGCTGCTCGATCGAGCGCGGCATCACGCCGGGGCGCCGCCGTGCGATCTCCGCGAGCTGCGTCGCCTCGTCTCGACGCGCGAGCTCGTGCCACGTCGCGCGGTCGTCGAGAATCCGCTGCATGCCGGCGGCCGCTCTCGCGAGGTTCAACGGCACGTTCACGCCCGTGAGCGACCGCGCGAAGCCGACCTGGTACGTGATCCCGTCGAGGTCGAGCGAACGCGCGGCGTCGACGAACGGAGGTGCGCCGGCATCGAGCGCGCGCAGCTCACGGGCGGCGCGCCGCACGTCGTCCGCCGACGCTTCTCGCGCGCATCCGAGACCGACGTCGATGGCGAGGCCCGCGATGCGTCCGCCGAGGTCGTTCTCGTCGAGATCGAGCGTCGCCGGGCTCACGTCCTCGGCGATGCGCACGAGGTCGACGGCCGCGTCGACGCAGCGGGGCGGCTCGGCACGCGCGAGCGCGAGCGCCGCGATCGCCCCTCCGAGGACGCGCCGCGCCGCATCGAGCGGGGCCTCCGACGCTCCCGAGGTCCAACGACACCGCGCCGCACGCAGCAGCGCGTCGGCCGCACCACGATACGGCTCGGACCGCGACGCGGCGTCGTCCGGCGGGACGACCGTTCCGTCCATGCGCCACGCCACGCGCTCGTTCGGATGGAGAATGTCCTCCGCGCGCAGCTCCCAGAAATGGTCCCCCGTTCCGGGCGCGAACGCGGCGCACGCGCGCGCGGCCTCCTCGCGTGCATCGCAGTCGCGCGGCTCCCCGCGCAGCGTCGGTCGCTCCCGGCGCTCGAGCTCTTCGGCCTGCAGCGAGCGCACGCGCTCCTCGATCGCGTCGAGGTGGCGGCGCGGCTGCGCGACGAGAATCCACCAGCCCGCGCCCGCGAACAGGAGGCCGAACGCCACGGCCACGACGACGCGCACACGGTTCGACACGCCGCGAGCATGCGCTCGGCGGACGGAAAGACGAAGACCCGCTCGCCTCTCGGCGGCGGGTCTCACGATCGTGGAACGGCCTTCGTTCAGCTCGCCGCGACGGCCGCCGCGACCTCGGCCGCGAAGTCGACGACCTTCTTCTCGATGCCCTCGCCGAGCTCGAAGCGGACGAACCGGCGGACGCCGATCTTCTCGCCGATCTTCGCCGTGAGCGCATCGGCCGCGCCGCCGACGGTGGCCTTGTCCTCGCGCGTCACGAGCTCCTGCTCGTTGAGGCAGATCTCCGAGAGCCACTTGTCGATCTTGCCCTCGAGGATCTTCGCGACGGCAGCCTCGGGGCGCTTCTTGCCCGTCTTCTGCTCTTCCTCGGCCAGCTGGCCGCGGAAGATGTCCGCCTGCTTGTCCTTGTCCGACTGCGGGACGTCCTCGCGCTTCACGTAGAGCGGCGTGCTCGACGCGATCTGGAGGGCGACCTCGTCGCAGAACTTGCCGAACTCGTCGCTGCGCGCGGTGAAGTCCGTCTGGCAGTTGATCTCGACGAGCACGCCGATGCGGTTGTTGCTGTGGATGTACGAGTAGACGCGGCCCTCGGCCGCGATCGCGCCCGCCTTCTTGGCGGCCTTGGCGAGACCCTTCTTCTGGATGATCTCGACGGCCTTGTCCTCGCTGCCCTCGGCCTCGATCAAGGCCTGGCGGCAGTCGTTCATGCCGGCGCCCGTGCGATCACGGAGCGACTTGACCTGAGCTGCAGTGACGTTTGCCATGGTGCGTACTTCCATTTCCGTTCAGTTCGTCTCGCCGCCGCCGCCGCCGCCCTCGGGCGCTCCGCCCTCGGAGCCGCCGCCACCGCCGCCGCGCGGGCCACGACCGCCGCCGCCACGGGGGCCACCGCCGCCGCCGCCGCGACGCGCGCGCTGGAACTCGACCTCGACCTTGCGGTCGCCACGCTCACCACCGCCGCCCTCGCCGCCCTGCGCGCGCGCTTCGCCGCGGCCCTGCTGGGTCTCGCGACGGCGCTGCTGGCCCTCGACGCACGCGTCGGCGATCTTCGCCGTGAACAGCTTGATGCTGCGGATGGCGTCGTCGTTGCCCGGAATGACGTAGTCGATGAGGTCCGGGTTGCAGTTCGTGTCGGTGATCGCGACCACCGGGATGCCGAGCTTGTTCGCCTCGTTCACCGCGATGTGCTCGTGGTGCGGGTCGATCACGAACACGGCCGACGGGATGGCGTTCATCATCTTGATGCCGCCGATGAACTTCTCGAGGCGCTCCTGCTCGCGCTTGAGCTTCGTCTGCTCCTTCTTGACGAAGTTCGCCGCCGAGCCGTCCTCGAACATGCGGTCGAGCTCGCGGAGGCGCTCGATGGCGCCCTTCACGGTGCGGAAGTTCGTGAGCGTGCCGCCGAGCCAGCGACCCGTGACGAAGAACTGACCGCAGCGGGTCGCCTCTTCGCGGATCGTGTCGACCGCCTGGCGCTTCGTGCCGACGAAGAGCACGTGGCCGCCGCGGCCCACCGACTCGACGAGGAAGTCGTACGCGCGCTTGAAGAGCAGCGCCGTCTGGTCGAGATCGATGATGTGGATGCCGTTGCGCGCGCCGAAGATGAACGGGCGCATCTTCGGGTCCCAGCGGCGCGTCTGGTGTCCGAAGTGGACGCCGGCGTCGATGAGGGACTTGAGCGAAAGGGGGAGATCAGAACCGTAGTCTTCGGTCGTTGCTTCAGTCACTGGATCCTCCGGTTGTTTCCTCCACCGTTTCGCAGCGGAACCTCCCGAGGGAGGCACCGGCCGCTGCGTGTCTGGCCACCGACAGGAGGCCGTCGAACGGTGTGCGGGATTTCGGCCGAGAAAGAGCTCCCGACCGGCCCCGACGGATGTCGGAGCGGCGCGGTGCATACCACGGGGTCGGGCGTCGGCAAATCCCCGGTGGCCGACCGTGGCAGCACCGCCACGGAGGGACCCTCCCGCCACAGCCCGGTGTCCCGTTTTCGCGGTGTTTCGTGCGGCTCGACGCGGTGTCGTGGTTGCAAGGAGGCGCCGCGCATGCCCCACCCCGTCGTGCACTCAGGAATCAGCGGCCTCGACGACATCCTCGGTGGCGGGCTCCCCGCCGGCCGCCTCTACCTGGTCCAAGGAACGCCCGGCGCGGGCAAGACGACGCTGGGCCTCCAGTTCCTGCTCGAGGGCGCCGCGAAGGGGGAGCGCGGCCTCTACATCACGCTCTCCGAGACGCGCGAGGAGCTCGAGGCGGTCGCCACGTCGCACGGCTGGTCGCTCGACGGCCTCTCGCTCTTCGAGCTCGCGCCGCGCGCGGAGGACCTCTCGCTCGAGTCGCAGCAGACGGTGTTCCCCACGTCCGAGGTCGAGCTCAACGAGACGATGCAGACGCTGCTCGCGCGCGTCGAGGCGGTGAAGCCTTCCCGCGTCGTGTTCGACTCGCTCTCCGAGATTCGTCTGCTCGCCCAGACGTCGCTCCGCTACCGGCGGCAGATCCTCGCCCTCAAGAACTACTTCGCCGGATCCGATTGCACCGTGCTGCTGCTCGACGACCTCACGGCCGGCCCCGGCGATCAGAGCCTGCAGAGCCTCGCGCACGGCGTCCTCACCCTCGAGCAGACGTCCGCCACGTACGGCGTCGACCGACGGCGCCTGCGCATCGCGAAGCTTCGAGGCGTCCGCTTCCGCACGGGCTACCACGACTTCACGATCGTCACGGGCGGTCTCGTCGCCTACCCGCGCATGATCGCGGCCGAGCACCAGCCGGGCTATCCGAGCGGGTCGTTGTCGACCGGGCTCGCGCCACTCGACGCGCTGCTCGGTGGCGCGATCCCACGCGGCACGAGTGTGCTCTTGACCGGACCGCCCGGGACCGGGAAGTCGGCGATCATCACGCAGATCGCGACGGCCGCCGCACGACGCGGCGAGCGATCGGTCCTCTTCACGTTCGAGGAGAACCGCCGCACGACGCTCGAGCGCGCCTCCGCGCTCGGCAGCGATCTACGGACGCACATCGACTCCGGCTGCGTGATCGCGCGGCAAGTGAACCCCGCGGACCTCTCGCCGGGCGAGTTCGTCGACGAGGTACGGCACGCCGTCGAGAAGAGCGACGCACGCATCATCGCGATCGACAGCCTCAACGGGTACCTCAACGCGATGCCGCGCGAGAACTACATGCTCAGTCAGCTGCACGAGCTCACCGCGTATCTGGGGCAGGCCGGCGTCGTCACGCTGATGACGGTCGCCCAGCAGGGGCTCATGGGCTCGTCGATGGTGACGCCCGTCGACGCGAGCTACCTCGCCGACGTCATCGTGCTGCTCCGCTACTTCGAGGCCGAGGGCCGCATCCGCAAGGCCATCTCGGTGCTCAAGCACCGGAGCTCGCCGCACGAGAACATGATCCGCGAGCTCACCCTGAGCGGCGCCGGCATCGCGGTGGGTGAGCCGCTGGAGCAGTTCCGCGGCGTGCTGACCGGTGTCCCGACCTACGGCGGAGACGCGCAGAGACCGGTGCCCTCGCGTGTCGCCTGACGACCCGAGCCAGCGCTTGCTCGTCGTCGCGCCGATCGGGCGTGACGGCGCGCTCGTCGAGGCGATGCTCACGCGGAGCGGCATCGACGCGACGAGCATGCGGACGCTCGAGGAAGCGCTCCCCTCGATCGAGGGCGGACGCGCGGGCGCGCTGCTCGTCACCGAGGAGGCGCTCCAGAGCGCGGGCGCGCGGCGCCTGCTCGCGCTCCTCGACGCGCAGCCCACGTGGTCGGATCTGCCGATCCTCGTGCTCTCGAGCGACAGCTCGCTCACGAACGACGTACGTGCCGCGAGCTCCACGCTCGAGACGCGCGCCAACGTGACCCTGATCGAGCGACCGGTGCGAGCGCGAACCCTCGTGCGTGCCGCGCACGGCGCCTTGCGCGCACGGCGGCGACAATACGAGATGCGCGAGATGCTCGAGCGGGAGCGCGCCTCGCGTCACGAGGTCGAGGCGGCGAGCCGGGCGAAGGACGAGTTCCTCGCGACGGTGTCGCACGAGCTGCGGACGCCGCTGAACGCGATCCTCGGCTGGGCGCAGCTCGCGGAGCGCGGCGAGCTGACGCCGGAGCAGCTCGGCCGAGCGATCGAGACGATCGAGCGCAACGCACTGTCGCAGTCGCGCCTGATCGAGGACCTGCTGGACGTGGGTCGCATCGTGAGCGGGAACCTGCGCCTGATGCGCGCCCCCGTCGAGCTCGAGTGGGTTCTCGTGTCCGTGTGCGAGATGCTGCGGCCGATGGCCGACGCGAAGGGCGTCACGCTGGTCACGACGCGCGGGCCGGGCGTGGACACCGTCGTGGGCGACGCGACGCGCCTACAGCAGGTCGTCTCGAACCTCGTGTCGAACGCGGTGAAGTTCTCGTACGTCGGCGGGCGGGTCGACGTCGACGTGCGGGGCGACGGCCCGGCGGCGGTGATCGTCTCCGTCACGGATCGCGGCGAGGGAATCGAGCCGGCGTTCCTGCCGCACGTCTTCGAGCGGTTCCGGCACGCGGACGGGTCCAGCACGCGCTCGCACGGCGGCCTCGGGCTCGGTCTCGCCATCGTCCGCAGCCTCGCCGAGCTGCACGGCGGGAGCGTCTCCGCGTCGAGCGAAGGAAAGTCCCGCGGCGCCACGTTCCGCGTTCGCCTCCCGACGACCGGCGTGACGTCGGACGTGGGCGCCGGCACGGCCGAGGCGCGCCGGGGCCCGGTCTCGCTCCGCGGGGCGCGCATCCTCGTGGTCGACGACGACGCGGACGCGAGAGAGATCGCCGCGACGGTGCTCGCGAACCACGAGGCCGACGTCGTCACGGCGAGCTCTGCCGACGAGGCGCTCACGCAGATCCGCGCGGCGCCGCCGGACGTCCTCGTGTGCGACATCGGCATGCCGGATCGCGACGGGTACTCGTTGATGCAGTCGGTCCGCTCCCTCGCGCCCGAGCGTGGCGGGAGCATGCCGGCGGTCGCGCTGACGGCCTACACACGCGCGGCGGATCGCGCGCGTGCGCTCGCGGCCGGCTTCGACGAGCACCTCACGAAGCCCGTGGACATCGGCAAGCTGGTGCACGTCGTCAGCGGCCTGTTCGGGCGCGCCGACGTGTGATCGATGCAGGAGTGGTCCGCGGAGCGGACCCGACACAATTGTGTCGGCCCCCTTCGGCGGCACTCCGGCATGGATCAGCGGCGGTTCATCTGCAGGAAGATCCGCAGCACGTACCAGAACAGGAGCGCGACCGACGAGAACAGCGCGAGCGCCGCGGCCACGTGCTGGTCCGTGCGGTAGTGGAGCATCACGTTCGAGGTGTAGAAGAGGATGTAGCAGCCGGCGACGATGACCATCGCGCCCGAGAACCACACGCCGAGCGAGAAGCCGAAGATCAGCGAGGCGACGATCGTCGCGAGCGCCCCGAGCGACACCACGCCGAGCACGCCGCGCATCCACGAGAAGTCCTTGCGCGTCAGGAACACGATTCCGGTGAGGCCGCCGAAGAGCACGAGCGTCACGAGGCCGGCCGTCGGGATGGCCTGCGGGTCGAACATCGCCGCGATGCCGAGGAGCGGGATGAAGATCACCGACTCCGCGAGCACGTACAGGCCGAGCCCTGCGTACTGCATCATCGGGCTCGAGCCGCTGCGGGCCCACCAGTCGGCGAGGTAGCTGACGCCGATGAACCCGGCCATCACGGCCAGCCACCCGAGGTTCCCGAACTGCCAGAGCAGCTGGAACATCGTGTCGGCGATCGGCGTGACGAAGTAGAAGACCTCGAGGAAGACGAACGCGAAGATCGCGCCGACCAGGTGCAGGTACGTGCGGACCAGGAAGCCCGCCCGATCGTCGACGCTGGCCTGGGCCGCGGCGCCCGATCCCGAGTACTGCTGCTGTGGCTGGTATTGCATCGCTCGCTCCTCGTTGTGGCTCCACGGTACGAGCGCCGCGGCGCACGTCAAGGCGACCCCCGCCCCTTGCGCCGGCGCGATCCACCTGTCATTTCCGGGCCCTTCTCCCATGTCCGCGCGTGAGCTCATCGTCCTCGGCACGTCCAGCCAGGTTCCGACCCGGTTTCGGAACCACAACGGCTACCTCGTGCGCTGGGACGACGAGGGCTTCCTGTTCGACCCCGGCGAGGGCACGCAGCGGCAGATGATCTACGCCGACGTGACCGTCACGCAGATCACCCGGATCTTCATCACGCACTTCCACGGCGACCACTGCCTCGGGCTCGCGGGGCTGCACCAGCGCATCAGCCTCGATCGCGTGCCGCACGAGGTCGAGGTGCACTACCCCGCGTCCGGCCAGCTCTTCTACGAGCGGCTGCGGCACGCGTCGATCTATCACGACGTCGGGCGCATCGCGCCCAAGCCCATCCGCGGCGAGGGCGTCATCGCGAAGAGCGGCAAGCTCGAAGTGAGCTGCAAGCGGCTCGATCACGGCGTCGAGACGTACGGCTACCGGTTCCGCGAGCACGACGGGCGCACGATGCTCCCCGAGAAGCTCGAAGAGGCCGGTGTGCGCGGCCCGGCGATCAAGGAGCTGATCAAGAACGGCTCGCTCGAGGTCGGGGGCAAGACGGTCCAGCTCGACGACGTCAGCCTCTTCAAGCGCGGCCAGAGCTTCGCGCTCGTGATGGACACGCGCATGTGTGACAACGCCATCGCGCTCGCGAAGGACGTCGATCTCCTGATCTGCGAGTCGACGTATCTGTCGAGCGAGGAACGCGAGGCGCGCTCGCACGGGCACCTCACGGCCGCGCAGGCGGGCGCCATCGCGCGCGAGGCCGGCGTGCGGCGACTCGTGCTGACGCACTTCTCGCAGCGCTACGGCTCGACGAAGCCGTTCGTCGAAGAGGCGCTCGCGGCGTGGCCGGGCGGCGACGTGATCGCCGTGCGCGACGGCGACCGCGTGCCCGTGCCGAAGCGCGGCACCTGAACGGCGGTCGGTCCCGCTACGGCGTCGCCGGCGGGGAGAGCTCGAGAGGCGCGATGCCCGCGTCGATTCCCTGGGCCGCGAGCTCGCGGCGCGTGGCCTCGTCGCGGAGCTGCCGGAGCCGCTCGGGCGTCATGTCGTGGAGCGGGTCGTAGTCGGGCGCCGTGGTGCGGTCGACGGTGGTCGTGGGCGGCGGCGCGTCCGGGATCTCCGCAGCGTGCACGACGATGTCGACGTGCGCGGTCCCGCCCTCCGTCACGCGCACGGTCGCCGTGCCGGCCACGAGCGTCGGATGAATCGCGCTCAGCGTGATGTCCTGATCGGCAGGCGCATTCTCGATGCGGAAGTGCCCGCCTTCGGTCGTGACGGCGTGCACGGGCGATCCGAACGTGAAGACGAGGGCACGACCGCAGGGTGCGGCGAACCGACACTCGACGGTCCGCGGGCCCGCACGGTCGAGCGTGTTCTCGAGCGGATCGCTCGGCAGGGCCGCCTGCAGCATGCCGAGGCCGATGTCCGGCATGAACGGGTAGTCGTGCTCGTTGACGACGCGGACGATGTCGCCGCGCGTCGCCGTGACGGTGATCGGGCTCAGCCGACAGTCGCGGATGTGGAGCTCGTGGGTGACCGGATCGCCCGGCGGCAGCCAGTGGTCGGGATCGCCCGTCGCGACCACGCCGACGCTCGCGAGCCCCCGCGCGGCGTCCATCGCGAGCGGATGCCGATCGGCGCCACGCGGCGGAGAGCACGTCGCCGGCACCTGCCCAGCCGTCGGCGCGTCGAACGGCGAGTCTGCGTAGCTCGGGGCCTCTTCGCCTTCGGCGAGCCGCACGACGCCCTCGATCGTGCCGACCGGGATGCCCGCGATGATGTGACGCTCACCGGACGGGCCGGTGGGCGTGTCCGTCGTCGGAGGCGTCTCTTCCTCCTCGCAGCCGTTACACGACGCGAGAGAGAGCGCGACGATGACGCTCCACCTCGCGAAGCGCATGGTCAGCTGGAGATCTGCGCCGCCGAGAGCGCGAGCTCGAGGTAGTGCGAGGGCGCGAGCCCCATGCGGATCACGAAATAGCTCGAGAGCACGAGCGCGCTCACCACGTAGAACGAGCGCATCGGCACGGCGAGCGAGGCGCCGCTCTCCGGCTGCTTCATGAAGAGGAACACGAGGACGCGCAGGTAGTAGTACGCGCCGACCGCGCTCGAGAGCACGCCGAGGATGGCGAGCCACGTCATGCCGCCGCCCTGCGAGACCGCCGCCGCGAGGATCGCGTACTTCGCGAAGAAGCCCGCCGTGGGCGGGAAGCCCATCAGCGAGAGGATTCCCAGCGTGAAGGGCAGCGCCACCATCGGGTGACGGCGACCGAGGCCGGCGAGGTCGTCGTACGTGACGGCCTCCTTGCCCTTGCTGCCCGCCCAGATGAGCGCGCCGAACGCGAGGATGTTCGAGGCCGTGTACGCGAGGAGATAATAGAGCACCGACGAGAGCGCCTGCTGCGCCGCCGCCTGGCTCGTGCCGCGCGCCAGGCCCGCCGAGACCACGCCGATCAGGATGAAGCCGCCGTGCGCGATCGAGGAGTACGCGAGCATGCGCTTCACGTTCTTCTGCGAGAGCGCCGCCACGTTGCCGACGACCATCGTGAGCGCCGAGAGGCCCGCGACCGCCGGGAGCCAGCCCGACCCGGTCGTCGTGAACGTCTCCGTGCCGAACAGGATGACGAACACGCGGACGATGACCGCGAACACCGCCGACTTCACGACGACGGCCATGAAGCTCGTCGCCGGCGTCACGGCGCCCTCGTAGGCGTCCGGCGTCCACTGGTGGAACGGCACGGCGCTGATCTTGAAGCCGAGGCCGATCAGCATGAGCGCCATGCCGAGAATGGTGAGCCGGAGGTCCGCGTCGCCGCCCTCGAGCGAGGCCGAGATGCCCTCGAACGACGTCTCGCCGGTCGCGCCGTAGAGCATCGCCGAACCGAAGAGCAGGATCGCCGACGCGAACGAGCCGAGCAGGAAGTACTTCATCGCGCCTTCGGCGGCGCGCGGGCTGTGCCGGCGGAACGCGACGAGGCCGTACACGCCGAGCGAGAGCGTCTCGAGCGCCACGAAGAGCGAGAGCAGGTCGGACGCGCGGCCGAGGACCATCGCGCCGAACACCGAGAACAAGAGGACGAGGTAGAACTCGCCGCGCTCGAGGCCATGCTCGTTGAGGTAGCCGCCGGCGAGCAGCGCCGCGAGGGCGCCGCCGCCGCAGACCGTCACGTCGATGAAGAGCGCGAGCCGGTCGAGCGCGAGATAGCCGCCGAGCGTGAGCTCGTCGGACGGCGGATCGTCCCAGAGCGCGAGCGAGAGGCCGGTGCCGATGAGCAGGATGAAGAACGTCATCAGCCCGAGGTGGGCGCGCTCCTTCACCATCGCGTCGACGAGCATCATGACGACGCCGGCGCCCGCGACCCACATGAGGGGGGCGAGCGACGCGAGCGCGCCGAGGTAGTCGGAGATCATCGCTTACCAGCCTTCAGGCAATTCGTCTTCATCGCGAGCCTCCCAGGACGTCGGTCAACGCGGTGCCGGTCGGGCGCGGCGCGAGAGCCGCGGCGGCGTCGTCGGCCTCTTCGCTCGGCTCCTCGACCTCCGCCGGGGCCCGGCGCAGCGCGGGCGTCTCGACGCGCTGGTCGGCGTTGTAGTCGGTCATGTACGTCGACACGAGGTGCTCCACGCTCGGACGCATCGTCTCGAGCAGCGTGTTCGGGAAGAACCCGATCCAGAAGATGGCGAGCACGAGCGGCGCCAGCGCGATGCGCTCGCGGTGCGTGAGGTCCGCGAGCCCCTCGTTCTCCTTCTTGTCCACCGGGCCCCAGAACATCTTGAGCACCGCGTGCAGCATGTAGACGGCCGCCAGGATGACGCCCATCGCCGCGAAGAAGACGAAGCGCTGCGAGTAGCCGCCGAGCTCGTCCGACATGAACGAGCCGCTCAGCACCATGAACTCGCCGACGAAGCCGTTCGTGCCGGGCAGGCCGACCGAGCTCATCGTCACGATCACGAAGATGACGGTGTAGGCCGGCATCACCTTCGCGAGACCGCCGAAGTCGGCGAGGTCGCGCGTGTGGCGACGGTCGTAGATGACGCCGACGAGGATGAAGAGCGCGCCGGTGGAGATGCCGTGGCTGACCATCTGGAGGATGGCGCCCTGGATGCCCGTCTGCGTGATCGACAGGATGCCGAGCATCACGAAGCCGAGGTGGCTCACCGAGCTGTACGCGACGAGCTTCTTCACGTCGCGCTGCACCCACGCGCACACCGCGCCGTAGAGGATGCCGATGACCGCGAAGACCGCGATGGTCGGCCCGAGCAGGTGCGAGGCGAACGGGAACAGCGGCATCGCGAAGCGCAGGAACCCGTAGCCGCCGAGCTTCAGGAGCACGGCCGCCAGGATCACCGAGCCGCCCGTGGGCGCCTGGACGTGCGCGTCCGGCAGCCACGTGTGCAGCGGGAACATCGGCACCTTGATCGCGAACGCGAGCGCGAACGCGACGAAGAGCCAGATCTGGTCGCCCGGCGGCAGCTGCAGGTTCGCGAGGTCCTCCCACGCGAACGAGTAGTTGCCCGTGAGCGTGTGGTACTGCGCCACCACGTACAGGATCGCGATCAGCATCAGGAGGCTGCCCACGAACGTGTACAGGAAGAACTTCACCGCGGCGTAGATGCGCTCCTTGCCGCCCCAGATCCCGATGATCAGGTACATCGGGATGAGCATCAGCTCCCAGAACACGTAGAAGAGGAAGAGGTCGAGCGTGACGAACGCGCCGATCATCCCCACTTCGAGCATCAGGAAGGAGAACGCGTACTCCTTCACCTTCGTGTTGACCGCGTTCCACGAGACGAAGAGCGAGATCGGCGTGAGCGCCGTCGTGAGGATGACGAGCCAGTACGAGATGCCGTCGATGCCGAGGCGGTAGCCGATCCCGAGCGACGGGATCCACTCGCTGTTCTCGACGAATTGCATGTGGGCCGACGAGTAGTCGCCCTGCCGCAGCCAGCCCGAGAGCACGAGCTCGAGGCACATCACGAACATCGAGAAGCTGCGGATGCCGTTCACCCACTGACGCGGGATGAACAGCACCATCACCGCGCCGAAGAGCGGGATGCCGAGCAGCATCGAGAGCAGGCCCTGCTGCGGCGCCGGCACGTAGTCGCCGAAGAGGAGGAACGCGACGCCGACGAGGCCGGCGATGACGTACGCGCGATAGCGCTCGAGGGCGCTGGGCTCCTCGCTCGCCGGGGCCTGGACGGGAACGTCCGGATTGGTGGTGGCTGCCATCAGAGTGCTCCCGCCATCGCTTGCATCTCGGTATGGGGAACACGCACGGTGACGCACTCACGCGTGTGCGAGCGGTTGCCGAACACGCTCTCGGTCTCGACGGTCGCGCACGCGCGCACGACGATGCGCACCGTCGCGCCGCTCATGCGCGCGATGTCGCCCGCGTCCATGTCGAACTCGTGGTCTTCGGGGGTGGCGTGCTCCGCGCCCACCGTCGCGTCGGCCGTGCCGCTGTCGAGCACGACGTGCGTGTCGACGAGGCGCACCGTCGGGGCCGCCGGGGGCGGCGCGTCGTCGGCGTGGCTCAGCTCCTCGATCTCGAAGCCGGACGAGACGAGCGGGATCTCCTGCGCGCTTTCCAGCACAGTGGGATCCGAAGCTTGGAATTCACGTGACTTGAAGTCGC
>JADMIO011624592.1_pt1 | contig 46704 bp, 35 predicted proteins | sample 8958161 | NCBI WGS metagenome assembly JADMIO01 (sample SAMN16585339, study PRJNA669376) | soil metagenome | isolation source: Crop rotation soil | place: USA: Cullars Rotation, Alabama | collected 2011
ACAGCGGTGGCTTCAGCAGAAAGTATCTCGACGCCGAATCGTTTGGCTTGAACGACGGCTCGCCGCGCCAGATCACCGCCGCTCAATCCGCTTGGAAACCCGAGATAATTCTCGATCCGACTCGACATGCCTGCCTGTCCGCCTGGTGCTTCGCGCTCCACGATCACCGTTCGCAAGCCTTCGCTGGCGCCGTAGACCGCTGCGGCAAGTCCAGCTGGACCACCGCCGACGATTGCGAGATCGTAGAATGCTTCGGCAGCGCGCGTTCTGAGTCCGATGTTTTCAGCAACCTCGGGCAGCCTCGGTTGGCGCAGGCGCACGCCATTCGGAAAAATCACGAGCGGCAAAGCTTTCTTCTCTTCAGGATCCAGCAAGTCGACAAGCGCTCGAACTTCGGAGTCGGTTTCCGCGGTCTCTATGTCGAGCCATTGATAGGGGACGTGATTGCGAGCGAGGAAGTCTTTGATGTTGTGAGACTCCGGCGACCAGCGATTCCCGAGGACGCGAATGCCTTCGAAGTAAGGAGGAAAGTCTGCCTGCCAGTCTTCGAGCAGATCGTCGAGCACCGGATAGAGATTCTCTTCCGGTGGATCCCAGGGCTTGAGTAAATAATGATCGACGCCTGCTTCATTGATCGCTGCGATGGCCGCGTCGGTGTCGGCATACGCCGTTAGCAGCACGCGCTTTGCGTTGGGAAAGAGCGAGATTGCCTGCTCGAGGAACTGTACGCCTGACAGTCCGGGCATTCTTTGATCGACGAGAAAGAGCGCGACCGGATTATTGCGGACTTTCAACTCGCGCACGATCTCGATCGCCGCGCCGCCCGATTCCGCTCTGAGCACGCGATACTCGCCGGCATATTTGTGTCGCAGATCGCGCTCGATAGCGCGCAACACTTCCGCGTCGTCATCAACGGTTAGCAAAACTGGTTTAGTCATGATTACGGTTTGAGGATTGTACCCTCAACAGTCATAAAACCTTTACTCTTCCCGTGTATCCTCGTGATAACCCGGTCGATATAGCGCACGAACAAAAGGAGGCTTGCCTTAAAAGTCGTCTCATTCTCACCGGGCTTTAGCCCGGTGCAGACGGCCCGCATAAGCAGAAAACCGTTTCAACGGTTTTCCGTGGTTTCGTTACGGAAACCGTTAAAACGGTTTCTAAATATGTGAGTAGCATTCTCACCGGGCTGAAGCCCGGTGAGAATGAGAAGTACTTTTAGGCAAAGCCGATTGAGCCGTGCAAGAAACGTCAGACGCTTCGTCTGCCAGGGTCCGAAGCACGTGGCGACTAGCTAAAACGCTGCAGCTCGTCTGGGGCTCCTCAGTCCCACGTTACAGTCACTTTACACCCGAGCTTCCTCGCTCACGCGGTTGTTCATCAACGGTTGCTCGCCTGTTTGTGTTTCTGTTGATTCGCGCCCCCAGTGCCGGTGCAGGCTCATTGCTTCAATGAATCCCGCTGCAAGAGTTTTAATGTCTCCGTCTCCTACGACGACGCCAGGCTCTGTATCTCCACCATTCGAGCCATCAGTGATGGCCGGCAAAGGTAGTCCTGCAGCCCGCAGGAGCTCTGCTCCAGCGCCGGCTGCGCCGATGGTTTTGCAGTGCCTGTATGCTTCAAGCACGAAGTTCGTCGACTCGTTTTCCTGCAGCAACGAAGCGATACTCGCCTGACCGCCTGGAACATACACAGCATCAAACAACACCGACGACGCCGTAAGCAGACTGAAATCCGCTTTGACAAGCTCGCCGTCCTGTCCCATCAACACACCCAAATGAGGCGCAACCGTCATTGCTTTTGCTCCGGCAGTCAGCAGCGCCTGCTTCATCTCCAACAAAGACGTGTCGTCAAATCCGTCACCGACGAGAAACGCCACCTTGCGTGTCTTCACTGCATCTCCAAGATTATTCGCCATACTCAGTGCCGGCGACACGTCCATCTCAGCCTTCACTCGTTTCGGTTGAAACTTCTTCGGATCGCCGTCGGCAGGAATACTCATGTTCATTGGCCGATCGAGTTTTGTCGGAACGCTGATTCCGAGTCCGTCTGCAACTTTGTTCGCCAGCGTTTTGTCGACTTGGGCCAGCAGGGCCAACATGCGTTCACGAATGGGTAATGTTTCCACTTTCCCCAACTCAAAACGCAACGCCTTCACGATGTGGTTCTGTTCGACTTCGGATTGACTATTGAAAAACATCGTAGCCTGACTGAAATGATCGAAAAAGCTTGGACTGCGTTCGCGAATCTTGCGCGCATCGATTCGCTCTGCGTAACTGGTGAAGCCACTCATATCCATGCCCGCTTGAAACGGACAACCACCACGCAGACTATTCGGGTCGTAGCTTGTCTGTCCTCGATTTATGGTCTGTCTCATGAATCCGTCCCGATTGTTGTTGTGAACCGGCGCGACGGGTCGATTGATCGGTATCTCGTGAAAGTTTGGACCACCGAGGCGAGTCAGTTGAGTATCGAGATATGAGAACAAACGCCCCTGCAGCAACGGATCGTTTGTGAAATCAATTCCCGGAACGATGTTGCCGAGGTGAAAAGCGACCTGCTCCGTCTCTGCAAAGAAGTTGTCTGGATTTCGATTAAGCGTCAACTTTCCGATCCGCTGAACAGGAACAAGCTCTTCCGGAATTATTTTTGTCGCATCGAGTAGATCGAAATCAAACTTGAATTCGTCCTTTTCTTCGACGATCTGAACGCCTAGCTCCCATTCCGGATAATCGCCATTCTCGATCGCTTCCCACAGATCGCGACGGTGAAAGTCAGGGTCTTTACCGGAAATCTTCTGTGCTTCATCCCAAACGACCGCGTGCAAACCAAGTAGCGGCTTCCAATGAAACTTTACGAAGCGCGCCTTGCCGGCGTCGTTAATTAACCGGAACGTGTGAACTCCAAAGCCCTCCATCATTCGAAAGCTTCTGGGTATCGCACGATCAGACATCACCCACATGATCATGTGCATCGATTCCGGCATCAGCGAAATGAAGTCCCAGAATGTGTCGTGGGCCGATGCTGCCTGCGGAATCTCGTTGTGAGGCTCCGGTTTCACTGCATGGACCAGGTCAGGGAACTTGATCGCGTCCTGAATAAAAAAGACCGGAATGTTGTTGCCCACGAGATCGAAATTGCCATCCTGCGTGTAGAACTTGACGGCGAAACCACGCACATCACGAGCGAGGTCGGTCGATCCTCGAGAACCCGCAACCGTCGAAAAGCGCACGAATACAGGCGTCCTTATCGAAGGATCTTGAAGAAACGCAGCCTTCGTATATTGAGCCATCGATTCGTACACTTGAAAATATCCGTGCGCGCCGGAACCACGAGCGTGTACCACGCGTTCGGGAATGCGTTCGTGGTCGAAATGCGTGATCTTTTCACGCAGCAGGAAGTCTTCAAGCAGTGATGGACCACGATTTCCCGCCTTGAGCGAATTTTGATTGTCGTTTATCCGGATGCCTTGATCGCTTGTCAGAAACTCTCCAGCCGACTCTTCCATGTTCTTTGCCAGATCTTCACTCTTTGGATTGAGTGCCCCGTACCCGGCATTCCGGCGCGAGCCATTCGTTCGAGAACCGTTGGTCGCCGGCTTTTTTGATTTGTTATTTTTTCGCGTGCTCATATCTTTCCCCTTGTGCGTGATTTGCGTACACGTGTGTTGGGCTTCGCAGACCAACGACAAATAAAAGTTCCGTGCTGCGAACTACTATCGCGCGGCGGCTTTCTTGGTTCTGGCTTTCTTAGCCTGGGCAGCTTCCTCTTGTGTCTTCACATCGCGGACTTCTTCCGGCGGCGGAAGCACGGCCGGCATTCCCAAGGCTTGAATCCAGAGCTCGCGAGTCCAACCCGTCGTGTGATAGAGGTGTTCGTCTTCTTCCTCTTCTACTTGTGCGTATGCGGGTTGCAACAAGCTCGCGTCCGGAAGTTCGGACTTGGTTGCGAGTTGACCGATCAACTCCCAATTCAAATGGTCTTTCGTTTCAGCAATCGTTACGCATTCTGCCGCGACAATCTGCGCCGCCTGCGGATCGGCGCATCTCAAGGCGAGTTCTATAGTCTTCACGAGAGAGGTGCCGAGATAGCGAACGACCTGACGGCCTGGTGTCTCGGTGCCCGGATCGAGCCCCAGCTCCCGGATCAGCTCTGTACAGATCTGTACATGCGTTTTTGTTTGTTCCAGGTATTTGTTCCATTCCTCGCGCAGATCTTTGTTCAGCACACAACGAAGTGCTGCGGTGTAGACCTGGACGCCGCCCTTTTCAGTCTCTAATGCCTGAAAGAGCAAGTCGGTAGGCACGCTGCCGAGTAGTTTTTTTGTATTCATTGGGTCCCCTTGTTGAAGTATGCGCGGGTTTGTTGATCGAGGCGGCTGCTTCATTTGAGCACGACGTTCGAATTGAAGACGAGCAAAGCAGTCGATTGCCCGAAAGTCGGACTTAAATGAGCACACCTCACATGCAATCGGGACGACGAGCAAATGCGATGCCTTGAGTTAGCGAGAGCCTTTGTGACACGCAGCGTTAAAGCTGCCTGTCTCATCCGCTACGGTGCGATAACATTCGCAGGCTGCTCTTTCGAGCCTGACGCGATCAAGGATATGGATGTTGCCGTGGTGGTAATCGATTAGTCCGGCGCTTCTTAGGTTGATAGCGGCGTCGGTGACATTGGGTCGAGTTGCGCCGAGCATGTGTGAGAGTGCCTCCTGTGTAAGTTGAACGTTATCTGCCTTTATTCGATCGTGACTTGTCAGAAGCCAGCGGCAGAGTCGCTGTTCGACCGTGTGGAACCGGTTACAGGCTGCTGATTGCGAGATTTCCCAAATCAATGACTGCACGTAACGCAGCACCAGATCGCGCAACGGGCCGTCGCGATTGAATTCGTCAATGAGTACGTCCACCCTGACTCGCATTGCCGTCACGGGAATCTGAACCATAACTTCGTAGGGAGGTTTATTAATACCCCGCATAGCAGGAGTGCCGAGTACTCCCTCTTTACCCACCATGGCTACTTGTATCGTCGAGCCATCGCTGGTAGTTGACAGCAGCGAGACCACGCCGCTGATGATGAAAAAGGCGAACGAGATTTGCTCCGCGAGATGGTAAATGATCTTGCCCCGAGACAATTGAACCGGCTCTAATTCGGAAAACAGAACCGGGTAATGCTGGCGCGATAAGGCCGTCAGAATGTCATTACCGATCGGGAATTCAGACCTGCGAGAGAGCGCAATGGAACATCGCGAGCTCATCGGAAAGCTCCTTTAAAGGCTGGGCCAAAGGCGGGCTACGAAGACCAGATTTATTTGCCGCTGGTTGAGTGGGACGGCCAAGGGCAGGCCGGCCCACTTACGCCACGTACTGGGCTTAACGTGGCGTACCAAGCACAGTGTCAGACTGTGACGGACGTCCGGCTCGTGGGGGTCGAGCACGGACGTTGTCCTCATTAGCTAGTGAAGATGAAATTGCGGCCGGCGTATTACTACGTTGAGAGAAATTTTTTTGAGAGGACCACTTGCCTAATAAAGTTATCGCTTTTTAACCGGGGCATAGAGTTGAATGTAACTCTGCTCGCGTGGGCTGAGTTTGATCGTTGACGACCACAGGATATGACGGCGCCCCTCAAGCTGGATGAAATTAGTAACCGCATCCCGGGCAGTAATATTCTGCCCCGTCACCTGTACCTCAGTAGAGAAGTCACGGGGGCGCGGATCCCCGATCCATATCACGCCCGCGGCAGAGACTTTGATTCCTCGTCCACTTAACACATTCACGAGTCCCATCCAGCTACCCTTGTAGTTGATACTTTTAAGCACGCCGTCCATGCCGTACGCAGGCTGCTCTGCGAGACGCGCGTCTTTTATGTGAATGATTTTAGGGTTCGCAGCATTGAAGGTGTAGGTGAAATGCGGGACAGTTTCTTTGAGCATCTCCAGGTGCCGCTGAATGCCCTCTTTTGTCGACAACTGTGTGACCCAGTATTGCTCCATCCAATTCATAGGCTCTCCCGCTTGCCATGCGGTCTCGACAGTGAAATAGACGTCGTACTGTTCACCCAGCTTCAGAAGATAATCTTCGACGGAAACCGTAGCAGTGGGGCGCGATTCATTCACACTCTCCCTCTGTTGGGCGTGCAATAGATGCACGCCCATCGAGGTGATAATCAACGCGACTGCGATGAGAGGTTTATACAGATCCATGTTACTCCTCTAGGGCCATGTGATTTGGAGAGCATAAGAAGTGCCCGCCGCGTTACGACATAAATCGACTGATCTGGCGATCGCCGGAGTGAGTCCCATTCCTGCTACTTTCACAGTGATGTTTTGAGTTCCGGAAAGGCAGTTCCCCGGCGTCGTGGCGTCGACTTTCGCTGCAGTGGGCCATGCAGCCACTTGGGGGTCATTTGAAGCTACAGGCGTTGCGGGTTGCTTGGGGGTGAGGACACCGACGTAGTCTATATAGGTACCTGAAGCTGTGATAGGGGAGTTGATCGAAAGCTCGGGATTGCCGCCAAAAACCTCCGAGACTTCAGCTCCCTCGTAAACGTCTCCGATCGAGTGGTCCCACTTGTCGAGCACAGTGACCGTCAGGGGACGTACATACATCGTGACCAGAAGGAATTGAGTGCTCGGTACGCTCGGAAACGGAGGAGTGGTTGTCGCGTTCATGGCGATGTTCTGGATCACAAACGAGCTGCCCATAGTGTCATGGGGAGTTCCTATTTTTGTGGGCACCACCACCGTCACCGGGAGAGTGGCAATCACAGTCGAACCTGTTTTAGCCTTAACGAAACCATCCCCTTCATCTACACTCGGAGTAACGGCTTCGATATCAAATGTAATCACGCCATTTGAAGTGCTCTGGTTCGAAATACTTACTTTACCACCCTCAAGAACAATGTTCGGGGCTGCAGTGCTCGGTGTCACCACGGCTCTAAGGCTCTTTTTTCGGCTCTGGGCTACGTTGCCAAGCGTTGTCGAACTAAAACCTATCCGAAGTGTGGAAGGTAGAGCCGTACCGTCAGATTTTTGGAAGGTCACTTGTGTTTGTTGGACAGTGACCGAAGAACTGGCCGTGACCTGGATGGTGTTCGAGAGGCACCCGTAGGCGTAAGAGTAGTAATACGTCACGAACCATTTCGCCAATATTCCCGTGTTGCCGGCGCCGACGCCGCTCACCACTCCCGACCCATTGACCGTCGCGACCGTGGTGACCGTGCTGGACCATGTCACACCTTGGGTAACCGGGTGCGGCTGCATCAGTTGGCCGTAACAGTTCTTATCCGTCTCGTAGGCGACCAACGTCTTCGTCTCACCGGTGCCGATAGTCGCCGAGCTGGGGTCGACGTTCGCATGGTCGAAGCCGATGCCGCAGCAGTACTGGCAGGCGTAGCTACTACTCACGCCCTTCACCATGTCGGCCTGCTCCGAACGCCCGATCACGGCGAGCCCGTCGGGGCCGCGCACCGACCACACGATCTGGCCTCGCTTCGCGTCGAGCGGAATGGTGTTGCCGTACACGTCCGGCACCTGCTCATCACGCAGTGCGCGCACGTCCATCGCGATGGTCTGTCGTGGCTCGAGGCTCTTAATGCCGAGCACGTAGAAGCCGCCGTCGAAGCTCAACTGAAAGGTGTACTCCTGTGGCTGAGCGGTCGTGTTCTTTATGTAGACGTAGGTCGAGGAGTTGCCCTCGATGCGCCACGGGTAACCGCCGGTGCCGCTGCGTTGCGCCAGCACGTCCCACATCGGCACGCGGAAGAGCTGGCTGCCGCCGACGCTGAACGCAGTCATCTGTACGCTGCCCGGCTCGGTCGTATACTCGAACTCAAGTCCTGCCGCTGATATGTCGGAGGGAACGCTGGCCGCGCTCAGCCCCGCAGCGACATTTATCTCGCGCGTCTCGCCGGGTGCCAGACGGACTTCGGGCAGAGTGGCCACTGCCGTTCCGCCGTCGCTCAGCGTGTAAGGTAAACGTCCCGTCACGAGCGTCTCGGTCGCGCCCGCGTTGTACGCGACCACGACGGGCGTGAGCGAATCGCCGCTCACAGAGCCGAGACGCAGTCCTGCTCCCTGGTACGCAGACGTCTTCGCACCCGCCGGATCGCTGAACTGAACTGCCAGTGAGTAACCGGCCGGCGCGCGTGCGAAGCCGCGGGCAAGCACTGCGCCCGCTGGTCCATCGTGCTGGACCGAGATGCCGCCGAGCTGCGACATCGCGCCGCGGCCCTTACCGAAGAGATCGTCCTGCACGTTCAGCAGGCGTGTCTGGTGCGGCTGTAGTTGTACGGTGAGCTGGCCTTTGCGGGACGGCCGTGCGCCATCGGCATTCGCGGTCGCCGTCACCGTTGAGTCGGAGGTGTTGGAGAGTGCCAGGAGGACTTCGCCTTTCTGCGACGGAAGCCACCAGACGCCGCGTAGCTGCGACGATGGGAGATTCCCAAACTCGGCGAATTTCTCCTCGAAGGCGAGGCTGTGCGCCGCGTCCTCAAGATAGACCTGCACGCCGAGCACGAGGTTACGTCCGAGATGGAAGACCTGAATGCTGCCCTCGCGGAACTGAGGACCGGCCGCGGCGATCCAGTCGCTCATGTCGAGCATCTGAAACGAGTTGCCGTCAACGGTCACGGGCGCAACCTCGTACTTCTCACCCCCCATGCTGAACAGCGTCGGCTTCACCTCTATTGGATTCGGTCCCTTGTTGTTGAGCAGCAGCTTCGCGCTGAGCCCATCTTTAACGCTGTAGTAAGAGCCTGCGAGTCGGTGTGGCTTGTTATCATCCTCGTCACCACAGCACCCCGGTGGATCTTGTGGTGGGTCTTGCGTGGTATCGAGAGTGTTTGCCCTGAGTTCACTGGCTCTCGAACGGGAGAGCTGGGAGGCAGAGCTGAACATTAGAGCGGCCGCGAACATGATCGCGATCGCGCAGAAGATGAAAAATCGGGAGCGGTTTCTCATCGGTGCTGATTGGGTACGGTGGTTCATCTGGGCAATCACTCCTTCCGGGGACATAAGCGCTATGCGTTAGCGCGAAACAGAGTCAGTGAGGTTGTGTGATTAAGTTGGGCCAACATTGGGCCATCGAACACTGTCTTTGCTGCAACGAAGCGTCGGCAAAGTACAGCGTGATAAGTGCAACGGTCTGTCTTCCGAAAGACAATCACGAAAAAAGTTAGGGACAGCTTGCCGGTTGGTTTTCCGGGCCGTGAGAAGTACCTTGTTCTAAAAAAGGAGACGTATTATGGAAAAGGTGAACCTGGCTGAGAAGCTGGCCCAGTTTAATGAACACTGGAATCCAAAAATCGTAGGCGAAGTCAACGATTGCTACGTGAAAGTCGTGAAGTTCAAAGGCGAGTTTGTCTGGCACCATCACGATCACGAAGATGAGATGTTTCTGGTGATCAAGGGACGGTTCGTCATGAAGCTGAAGGATCGGGATATTCAGCTGGAGCAGGGAGAATTTATAATCATCCCAAGAGGTGTGGAGCATATGCCCGTCGCTGACGAGGAAGTCGAAGTCGTACTGATCGAACCGAAGACAACCTTGAACACGGGCAATATGAAGAACGAGCGAACCGTGGAAGTGCTCCAACAGATTTGAGTGAGAATAGCGATGAGTTTGAGGGCTACAGCACTCCTGACAATTCTCGTAACGGTAAACGTTCTTTCCGCGTGTGGCGCGCAGCAAACCAAAGAGAATGAACCTGCTCTTTCGACTGTATATGGGCGCGTCATTTACCACGACTCGGAACAGCCCGTGCGACGTGTGAGGGTCGTGCTTCGCAATTTATCGAATCTCGGTCCGGAAGTACTCGATACGATTACAAACGCGCGCGGCGAGTTTCGTATCGCAGGCGTTCCGGCAGGCCGGTATTTCATCGGCGTAAACGGCAGAGGCGTTGTCTCGACCGATAGTTTCATTGAGCTCGGTGACGACAGAGAAACACGCTACGATCGAAGCGAACTGCGCAAGTATTTTGAAGAGATTGAGGTCGATGGAGTAACGAGTAAACAAGTAGTAATACGGGCTCGCAAGGGTGGAATCATTACCGGGAAAGTCAGTTACGCGAACGGGGATCCCGCAATCGATCATCCAATCACGATCCTGCGACGTAAGCGGGACAAATACTCCATGTTCTTCACCGACAGTAACACGATGAGCCTCGTACTGCGGACAGACGATCGTGGAATATTTCGGGTGCCGGGTCTGCCAACGGGCGAATACATCGTTGGAGCCACGCCAATGATCGAGCATGGTGAGTTGATAAAAGATTCGACGCTGGAAGCCAATATGGTAGGTAGCATGCTCGTGGTGACCTTCTATCCATCTACGATGTTGCCGACTAACGCGACGCCCATAAGCATCGAGGCCGGCGAAGAGAAGACGGGTATCGACATCACGCTCCCTGACCTGCAGTTTCACACGGTGGCCGGTGTAGTCCGGGAGCGTGATAATCGCCGGCCGGTGTCACAAGCAAAAGTACGCATCATCAGAAAAGAAACCTATGAAACTGTCGGTCGCTTATTCTGGCCGTACTCGGAAGGCATGCCGGGCGTAAGCACGGATAAGCTGGGCCGCTGGCGGTTCCGCGAGGTGCCAGACGGTCATTACATAATATTCGTAACCCCGTCGGACGAAGGGCCTCCTTCGGAGAGGAAGACGTTCGCGACCAAGCAACAGGAGATCGAGGTCTCGGGTCGCGACATCGACAATTCGATAATTGATCTCAACGATGGCGCGACAGTCTCTGGTTCGGTCGTAGTCGATAGTGGACCAGCGCCATCTGGCCTTTACGTAGGACTGACGGGTGGGCGTAGCGGAGATGCTGAACCGAACACCATCATGCAGGGAGGCGGTGCGTTCGCGATCCGAGGCGTGTCGCCAGGCAAAGTGTATTTCTACATCAACCTTGGAGAAGGAATCGAGCGGTTCTATATCAAGTCGTTAACGTGGAATGAAAAAGATTTGCTTCGCGAACCGCTCGAAATCGGTGCTGAACAAAAAATTGAGGGCGTCAGGATTGTTCTCTCGCCTCGAGTTGCCACTTTCATTATTCGTGTGCGGAGTGTTTTTGGCGCGCCGCTCGAAAACGTCTCGCTGACGCTCGTTCCGTCAGATCCCGCACGATGGGAGCGGCAAGAAACGCAGCGTTTTTGCACCACCGACGCGCAAGGCAACTGTACGATCGTCGGCGCTCCGCACGAGTACCTGGTCTTTGTTCTTCCGCGTGGAGTGAATTCAGGTCCGCTTGAAAGAGATGAGATCGAGGAACGTGCCGCTGGAGCGCGGCGCATATCGCTGCAACCAGGCGAGCGCCGAACGTTTGACATCGTGGTGCCTCGCGAGAAGTAATGTGAAGCAAATCGATTCCATCGTTTTTGTCATCGATGACGATCCGTCAATGCGTGACGCCATCGAAAGCCTGATTCGCTCGGTTGGCATGCACGTGCGGACATTCGCGTCTGCTCAGGAGTTTATGGGAAGCACGCGACCGGACGCGCCGGCTTGCTTGGTGCTGGATGTGCGTATGCCGGGATTGTCTGGTCTCGATCTGCAACGCGAACTTCTGAGTGCGGGCATTCGGATACCCATCATTTTTATTACGGGACATGGTGACATTCCGATGTCCGTACGGGCCATGAAAGCCGGCGCCGTCGAGTTTTTGACCAAGCCGTTTCGGGATCAGGATCTGCTCGATGCGATCAGCCAGGCGCTCGAACGCGACCGCACGCTGCGCACGCAGCACGCCGAAATTGCGGAGCTGCGGCGCCGTTTTGAACATTTAACGCCGCGCGAGCGTGAGGTGATGGAACTGGTGGTCAGCGGTTTGCTTAATAAACAGATCGCCGCTCGACTGAATATCAGCGAAATAACCGTGAAGCTCCATCGCCATCAGGTTATGGAAAAGATGAAGGCCGAATCCCTCGCGGAGCTGGTCAGAATCGCCGAGAAACTCAACACCGAAGGCGTTGGCTAAAAAGTCCTTTCTCATTCGCACCGGGCTTTAGCCCGGTGGTAGACGAGAGCATCAGTAGAAAACCGTTTCAACGGTTTCGCACGTTCGCGCGACGGAAACCGTTTCAACGGTTTCTCACGATGTGGCGCACGTTTCCACCGGGCTGAAGCCCGGTGAGAATGCGAAAGGACTCTTGAGGCAAAGCCTTCGGCGTTAAGCCGAAAACTCACAGAACCCAAACGCACCTATACCAAAGTATAGGTATGCTTTCCGTCGGTATAATAGTTTTCCCTGTCCGACGTTGGTACTTTCCTCACTCGATGAACATCGAGACTAAAACTCCACACGTTTCAATCGTCGACGACGACGAGTCCGTACGCGAGGCGATCAAAAGTCTGCTTAGATCGGTAGGTTTGGTCGTGGATGTTTTCGCTTCTGCCGAAGAGTTCCTGAGATCCGATCGCCTGAAAAACACGGCCTGCCTGATTTTGGACGTTCGCATGCCAGGGATTAATGGTCTCGAGCTGCAGGAACTACTGGCGGCAGCACACTACAAGATACCCATCATCTTCATCACGGCGAACGTCTCCGACGGCGAAGCACGCAATCGAGCTTTGCAGTCGGGCGCAGTCGATTTCCTTTCCAAACCCTTTAGCGAGGAAACCTTGTTGAAGGACGTGTACGCAGTAACGGAATCGTGGCGGTAGCATTTCCTCAGAGCCCTTCATTCGTTTATAAATCATGAAATGCGAATAGCAGTTTTTGGAACAGGGGGCGTAGGCGGGTACTTCGGCGGGCGGCTGGCGCAGGTTGGCGAGCACGTGACCTTCATTGCTCGTGGCGAGCACCTACGCGCGATCAAAGCGAACGGCCTGAAGGTTGATAGTCGCGATGGCGACTTCTTAATTCATCCTGCCGCCGCCACTGATACCGTCAGCGAAGTTGGCGCAGTCGATCTCGTAATCGTCGGTGTCAAAGCGTGGCAAGTGCCTGACGCCGCACTCGCAATGAAACCTCTCATCGGCTCAAACACGACAGTGCTTCCTTTACAAAACGGCGTCGACGCGACGTCGCAGCTCGTCAACGTGCTCGGCTCTGACAGCGTCATCGGCGGACTTTGCCGCATTGTGAGTTTTGTCGTCGAGCCCGGTCATATTCGACACGCTGGTTTCACGCCTTCAATTATCATCGGCGAACTCGACAACAGCCATACCCGTCGCATCGCCACGATCGAGCAACTGTTCAAGCGCGCCGGTGTGGAAGTATCCATCGCTACAGACATTCAAGTCGCACTCTGGACCAAATTTCTCTTCATCGCGTCGTTTAGCGGCGTTGGTGCAATTGCCAACGCCCCCGCTGAAGTTGTTCGCACAGATCCGCAATGGCGCACGCAAATGCTGCGCGCGATGCAGGAGATTTACGCGCTGGCCCACGCGCGTGGAATCAATCTGCCGCCGGATTCTATTGACACGGTGATGGCCAATGTCGATGCTTTGCCGGAAGACGCAACCAGCTCAATGCAACGCGACATCGCCGCCGGAAAACCTTCGGAGCTTGAATCACAGAACGGAGCTGTGGTACGCATGGCCCATGAAGCAGGTATCGAGGTTCCAACACACGCGCTGATTTATCACACGTTGCGACCCTTGGAGGAGAAAGCTCGCGCTACACTTTCCTAGACGAATGCCCCTTCCCGTTGCCCACTCCCTGGTCGGACGATACAAACTCGGCGGAACGAATCCGATTGACTACACGTTGAGCAGCGCGTCCCTCTGGAATGCTGCACTCGATGTGCTCCGAATCAGTCTCATCGAATTGATCATCTTTACGCCGATGTTGCTGTTGGTGATCGTGCTGAGGAGATTCTGGAACCAGTCACAAAGTAGTTGTGTCTAACGAGGAGTTTGCAGTGAGGTCGCGTAATGACAGAAGATGAAATCCAGAGGATGTTGCAAGGCATACCAGGCAGAAAGAATTCAAGATTCACATTCAGATTGGGCGAAACTGTGCGTATCAAGTCTGGCCCATTTGCATCTTTTACAGGGAAAGTTGAGGGAATCAATCAGGCGAAATCCATTCTTAAAGTAAAGGTGCATATTTTCGGACGCGCACAGCCAGTTCAGTTAAGATTTTTAGATGTCGAAAAGGCATCGCCGTGAGTAAAGCATTCTTCTTCGCTAACTCGAATGAGTTATTTTCTATTCGCACTATTTAGGGGTTTTCGAGAAGGAAAAGAAGGAGCAAAATACCTTAATCATGAATGATCAAGACAGAACGACACCATCTTTGGTTGCAAACGCAAAACAAACCGAGGTGGCAGTGCTGGCCGGTGGCTGTTTCTGGGGTGTCGAGGAGATTCTCCGCGATGTGCCCGGCGTGATCGACACCGAGGTCGGATACACGGGTGGTTGGCTCGAGAATCCGACCTACGACGATACACATCACAGCAAATCGGGTCACGCTGAAGCGATCCGCGTCACGTTTGATCCGGCGGTCCTCAGTTACGAAGACTTACTGGAGAATTGGTTCTTCAGGCTGCACGACCCGACCACGCTTAATCGCCAGGGTAACGACGTCGGCACGCAGTATCGCTCGGCGATTTTTCCACAGACGCCTGAGCAGAAGCTGACGGCAGAACGAGTGAGGGCGCGCGTAGACGCGTCAGGAAAGTGGAAGCGCCCGATCACGACAACCATTGAGCCTCCCTCCACCTGGTACAGCGCCGAAGAGTATCACCAGGATTACCTGCGCAAGCACCCGGGAGGCTACAGTTGTCACTACCTGCGTGACTAGCACTTTCTAATAAGGAGAAAAAGCAATCATGGCAATCACACCGATCGAAAAAGTTATCTACACGGCGAAAGCTCACACGACAGGCGGCCGCGAGGGAGGATCGTCGCGCACTTCTGACGGCGTCCTTGACGTCAAGCTTGCTGTTCCTGGCTCTCACCAAACGGGCACTAATCCCGAGCAGCTATTTGCAGTAGGTTGGTCAGCTTGTTTTCTTTCGGCGATGAAGCTCGTCGCTGGAAAAATGAAGGTACGACCAACTAATATCGTGGTCGACGTCGAAGTGGACCTGGGCACAAACGATGGTCACTATCTCATTCAGGCTCGGCTAAACGTCAGTCTTCCGGGAATAGACCGCGAGACGGCCCAGAAGATCGTGGATGGTGCGCACCTCGAGTGCCCGTATTCCAAGGCGACGCACGGCAACATCAACGTTGTGACGAACATCGTCGACACCGGAGCTGCCACGAGCGGAACGTAGACCAATAACATGCATCGACAGAACATTATTTTCGGCGCACTGCTGGTGATTGCCTCAGTTGCGATCGTGGTGACTGGTTACGTAAACGGTACAGGACCGCTGAGCGTTTTGAGCCAGGGGATTTCACGTCTGACATCCGGAGACCAGATGATCCCTTCCGGAAGTATAGCTGAGGAAACCAAAGCACCAGCGGCGCCCGAAATCTCGAGCGGGTCCTGGATCAATTCCGAACCGCTTGCGCTGAAGAGCTTGCGTGGACGCGTGGTGTTGATCGATTTCTGGACCTTCGCGTGCTACAACTGCCGCAACACATTGCCGGCGATCAAAAAGTGGGACGCGCAGTATCATGACAAAGGCCTGACGATCATCGGCGTACACACGCCGGAATTAGACTATGAGAGCAATATAGACAACTTGCGGCGTGAAGTTGCAGGGCTGGGCATTAAGTATCCTGTAGTTACTGACAACGACTACTCGACGTGGAAGGCGTACGGCGTCGAAGCGTGGCCGACATTGTTCGTGCTGGACAAACAAGGACGCGTGCGTTGGATGCACGTCGGGGAAGGCGCCTACGACGAAACCGAAGAAGTGATTAAGAAATTACTAGCTGAATAATTTGTTTGGCCTAGTGTCTCTGCGGAATGCTGTTCAGCGCCTGGTCGAGGTCCTGGATCAGGTCGTCCGGATCTTCCAGGCCCGTGTAAAACCGCACCAGACGATCGCCGTACATTCTTGCGTTTGGAGCTTCGTTAAGATCGGGTGTGACGACGAGGCTCGTGACGCCGCCCCAACTGTAGCCCATCCGAAATAAACTCAGGCGATCCATGAAGGCGTGGAGATCTGCTCTCTCATAAGGCTCTCGAAACACGATAGAAAATAGTCCCGACGAACCCGTGAAATCACGCTGCCACGTCTCGTGTCCCGGACACGTTGGGAACGCCGGGTGAAGAACGATCTCCACCTCCGGCCGCTCGGCTAACCACGCAGCGACCGTCAGCGAAGTTTGCTCGATTGTCTTTAGCCGCACGAACAATGTCTGTAGACCACGCAGCGCCAGCGAGCAATCGTCAGGCGAGACCACGAGACCGAAGTGCTGATGCGTCACTCCTATCCGTTGATATAAAGCGTCGTCGCGTACCGTGACTGACCCCAGGAGCAGATCGCTGTGCCCGCCGATGTACTTAGTGAGCGCCTGCACTGACACGTCTACGCCGTGGCTGAAGGCGTCGAAGTACACACCGGCAGACCAGGTGTTGTCGAGCACGACGGTCACGCCTCTCTCGTGGGCCGTCTCAGCAATGGCGGGAACATCCTGCACCTCCATGGTGATGGAGCCAGGACTTTCGCACCATATAAGCCGCGTGTTCGTCTTTATCCTCGATGCAATGCGTCGACCTTCCAAAGGCGGGTAATACTCGACGTCGATGTTGAGACGTTTGAGAACGTCGTTCGCGAACGAGCGGCTCGGGCCGTAGACGCTCTCAGGAATCAGAACGTGGTCGCCGGCGCTCAGGCAGGCAAAGTAAACAAGTACCAGGGCAGTCTGGCCACCCGGCGTTATAAAAGTACGGTGGCCCTTCTCCAATTCAGCGATCCGCGCTGCTAACTCGAGCGTGGTTGGCGTGCCGTACGAGCCGTAAGTGTAGGGTGCCTCGTCATGATCCCACGTGTCCTTAACGTCAACTGCGTGCTCGAACACAGTTGTCGAGCCTCGGAAGATTGGAGTCACGAGCGAAGTGAATCCCGCAGGTACCTCGGCATCGGAATGAATCAAACGCGTTCTCGGCCGCATTGATGAATTGCGGACGTGGTTGAGATGAGGTTCTTGTTTGTTGGCCATTGCGACTCCTAGCGAATTGGTTCGATTGTTGCTGAGAACAGTACCACGATCATGGCAGATCGAGATCATCATCTACGATCTGCTCCATCTTGACATTCGCAGCTCGAGCATAAGCAAGTACAACTTCCATCGGCGGAACACTCCTGTCCCGTTCATAGTTCGAGATACTTTTGTTAGTTATTTTGTTCCCAAGCCGCTCCGCCATCTCACGTTGAGACAAGCCCAGCGCCTCACGGATCTGTAATAGCTTTTCTGCTAATCGTTTTGATCTGCGTCGTGTGTGGCCCATGTAGGCAGAGATACAGGCGTCATCAGCCCTCACCGACTGGGACGCCTTGCCGCAAACTAGCGGCCTTTATATCTTCCGCCGACGGAATGTCTCAACATTTTCAAAGAGGAAGACCACTTCCGTTTTATGCCAGAATCGAAATATCGGACGCAGACACACTTCCATCTCTTGAGAAGTTAATCACTGCGCAACGTTCGAATCGGATCGATTTTTGTTGCTCTTAGCGTGGGGATGCTGGAGGCAAGGAGGGCGATGCAGATGACTAGCGACGCCGTCAGAAAGTAGATCAACGGATCGGTCGAGCTCACGGCGAACAGAAGAGATTTCATAAATTGATTCAGGGCCAGGGATGCGGAGAAGCCGATCAGGAGTCCGGCGCCGACTAAGACAGCGCCTTCTCCGAGAATTAACTTCATCACTGCGCTCTTCTGTGCGCCCAAAGCGAGTCTGATACCTATCTCTCTGTTTCGCTGGACAACTGTGAAATTCATCGTCGCATAGATTCCTGCCGCGGCTAACAACGCAGCCAGGAATCCAAATGCTGTGAAGAGCCACAAATTGAAGCGTCGCGGCGCTACGGCGTCAGTGACAAACTCGTCGAATGGCCGAACGTTGAATACGACTCCGCGTGAGTCAAGTGCCTGCAGTGTTTGTTGGACGGGAACGATCAACGAGGAAGGATTGGTCGTCGTCTTCACTACGAAATTCATGATCGGAAACGTCGTAGACTGCTCGTAAGACACGTAAAATGCAGGTTCGGCATCGAGCTCCAGACTCGTATGTTTGATACTGCCGACTACTCCTACAATCTCGCCGTTAACAAACTGTGATTCTCCATCGAGCCGAACACCAATGGGTTCTCTTCCCGGAAGGTACGTTCGAGCGAACGCCTCATTTATTACGAACACCTTGGGCGCGCCCGGCCGTTCACGATCGTCGAACAAACGTCCCTTCTTCAATTCCACGCCAGCCGTCTCAAAGAATGAGGGCGACACGACGCGGTAATCGGCAACTCTTTCTTCCGCCTTCGTACCGTTCGTCTCTCCTGCGATCCGAAATGGCAGCTTCATTGTGCGGCCGCCGAGCGGGAGGTGCGATATCGCTCCAACCGAAGTCACACCAGGTAACGTGCTCAGCGTCTCGAGTGCGTAGCGAAAAAGTGCGGTGCGTTTCGGACTGCCATTCGGATAATCAGCGAAACTCAACGACAGTCCAGCCGTTAAGAGGTGCTCGCTCTTCATTCCGGGATCTACAGCCTGCAATCGCCAGAAGCTCTTTACGACGAGACCGGCACCCGTCAACAGGATCAGTGCTAATGCGATCTGTCCGACGACCAGTACTCGACGAGTTCGATTGGAACGTCGAGGAGTAGTCCCGACATTGTTGGAGTTTTTAAGCGCATCGTTCAGCTCAAACTGTGACGCTTGAAATGCCGGAAACAAGCCAAACATGATCGTGCTTAGACATGAGATCGCCAGGGCGAAACAGAAAGCGGGTACGCTCAGCGATGATTCTGCTAGCCGAGGTATTGAAGCTGGACCCATGGTCCGCACTGTCGATAGACACGCGGCGGCAACGAACACGCCAAGCGCACCGCCGAGAGCGGAGAGCAGCATGTTTTCGATCAGGAACTGCCTCACTATACGGAACCGGCCGGCGCCGAGTGCGAGTCGTAGAGCCAGCTCGCGACGCCTGATGTGAATGCGTCCGAGCTGCAGATTTGCGACGTTTGCACACGCGATAACCAGCACGATCGCAACCGCACCGAACAATAGAAGCAAAGCCGCGCGTGAGTTACCGAACAGATAGTCGCGCAATGGCTGAAGCTGAACCTGCCAACCTTTATTCGTGTCGGGATAGAGTTCGGCCTGTCGCTGCGTCAACGTGTTTATTTCAGCTTGAGCTTGTTCGAGCGTGACGCCGGGCTTGAGTCGTCCAATCGTGCGCCAGTTATGTGGGCCACCGCGGTCGCCGAGATCTTCGTGTGTGATCTCAGTCATAGTGAAGACATCAACGCGCGCCGGGAAATTGGTTGCTGCGGGAAGAACACCGACTATGACACCAGTGTCGCCATTGCCGGGTTGTACGCCGAATGAAATCTTTCTTCCGAGGACGTTCTGGTCGCCGCCAAATTGCCGAAGCCATAAACCGTGACTGATGATGACGCTATTTTCCGATTCATCGACTTCCGCGAAGTCTCTTCCCAGCTCAGGTTGCACTCCGAGCGTGCGAAAGAAGTTAGGTGTGACATAAACACTTTCAACGCGTTCGAGGGTTCTAGCGCCATAAAGATTCATGGGAATCGTTCCCCACGCAGCGATTCGTTCGAAGCTTTGACTTTGCTCGCGGAAATCGAGGATGTCGGCAGGGTTGAGAAAGGCGCCACTGACGCCGAGCGTCGTATTTCGATTAGTTAGCCAGACAACTCGCTCTGCGTCGGCGTATGGCAGCGGCCGAATCAGCACCGTCAAGACGACGCTGAAGATCGCCGTGTTGGCGCCGATACCCAGCGCGAGCATGAGTGTTGCCATCACGACAAAGCTTCGACTTCTCGAGAGTGTTCGCCAGGCATAGCGAAGATCTTCCTTCATGTTTGCGGTCCTCCGAAACTATAGATGAGTTTACATCGTGTTGGAGGAATTGATTCAGTTTAAATTGAGCGACTCCAGGGAGGCGCTCAATTCAATGCTGTGCGAAAGTGGGATCGTTAAATCCCGCAAGCGAAACGGATCTGTCATTCCCGAATCGAAATCCTCATGAACAAGGCGGGCGGTCCAGTTGGCACAGCCCTTGATTCGGAGCTTGCAACGAAACCGGGGCTCTGCGAAGGATTGAACAGCTACACTGCTTTCTCGTACGCCCTTCGCACTCTTCAGCGTTGTCTCAAACAGCCCGTAACCGCTTACAAGTTAGTCAGGAGGCAACATGCGAGGATTCACGCAGGACATCACCTTCAGTTTCCGAACACTGTTTAAGCATCTTGGTTTTACGATCACTGCCGTCCTGACGCTGGCGTTGGGGATCGGAGCGACGACCGCCATCTTCAGCGTCGTGTATGCCGTGTTCGAGCCGATGCCTTATCCCAAGCCCGAACAACTGGTGATGGTGTGGTCCAGGATTCACGGAGAGCGAAACTCCGTTGCGCCCGGCGACTACCTCGAATGGAAACGGAGGAGCACCTCTTTCCAGGACCTCAATGCCTGGTCCGGCGCCTCATTCAATGTAGCGACGCGTGAACGTCCCGAACAGATCGACGGTTCACCGCGTACTCCGGGATTCTTCAAAATGGAGGGATTGCCGATGTTTCTCGGCCGCGACTTCCTTCCTGAAGAAGGCGAGCCGGGCCGCGACCACGTCGTGGTACTCAGCAACCGAATGTGGAGCCGTCACTTTGCTGCGGACCCTGACATCATTGGAAAAAACATCCGCATGAATGGCGAGCCGTACACGGTCGTCGGCGTGCTTCCCGCCGGCATGTACGATCGACTTCCCATGCAGTTGTGGGTGCCACTGGCTTTCGAGCCGGAACAGATCAACAATCACAACGCTCATTTCATTCTCGTCATGGGCCGGTTGAAAGACGGTGTTTCAATCAACCAGGCACAATCAGAGATGAACGGAATTGCTGCTCAACTGCAAAACGAATTTCCGCAGACCAATGCCGGTTGGGCAGTAAGCGTCGAACCGCTGCATTTAAATTTCGTCGACCCTACGACGCGCAGAAACCTTTGGCTGTTATTAGGCGCAGTCGGTTTCCTCTTACTGATTGCATGCGTTAACGTCGCAAACCTGCTGATGGCTCGCGGCACGTCGCGCCAACGAGAAGTAGCAGTGAGAGCAGCTTTGGGCGCCTCCAGATTCCGCATATTCAGTCAGTTTCTAACCGAGAGTTTGGTGTTGGCCGTTATCGGCGGCGTGTTCGGGATCCTGCTCGCGGGATTAATCCTCGATGCGATGAAGATGGTCATGCCGCCCGTGGGCACGATGTTGCCTTCTGAAGCTGACATCAGAATCAGCGTGCCGGTTTTGCTTTTCACGATCGCTCTGACAGGAATTTCCGGATTATTGTTTGGATCGGCGCCCGCCTGGCAGGCAACACGTCTCGACCTCAACGAAGTGCTCAAGTCGGGAGGACGCACAGGCGGTGGAGCGCGGCGCAACGCACTTCGGTTCCTCGTGATTGCGGAATTCTCACTCGCGTTGACCTTGCTGGCCACCGGCGGGATGGCACTAAAGGGCTTTTGGAACCTGACGCGAGTGGACCTCGGCATTCGTCCCGAACACGTGCTCACGTTTCAGTTGCCTGTACCCGATGAACGCCTGAAAGGGCCCGAACAGATCAGAGCTTATTACCGCCAGATGCTGGACCGGGTCGACGCTGTTCCCGGGATCACGAACGTTGCCGTAATGACCGGCATACCCGCTCGTGGCCCAATGTTTGGCATGCCGTTCACGATTGTGGGCCAACCTCCGGTTAATCCTTCCGACCGTCCGGGCGCGGCATTTCAAATGATCACTGCGAAATACGTGGACGCTCTGGGAATTCGCGTCACCAGAGGTCGCAGCATCAATGAGCACGACATTGAAACGAGCCCGCGCGTGGCGATGGTTAACGAAGAGTTTGTGAAGCGCTGTATGCCCGGACTCGATCCATTAACGCAACGGATTTCAGTCGAACAAATAATTCCGGGTGGGTCACTTGGACCACCGGTGGAGTGGCAAATTGTCGGCGTGTTTCAGAATGTGCGCGGTGCGGGGATGCGCGAGGAGTATCCGGAGATCAACGTGCCGTTTTGGCAGAATCCGTGGCCGCAGGTTTCGATGGTAGTGCGAACAGACGGCGAGCCCAGGGCGGTGACTAAGAGTGTTGCCGCCGCGATCAATTCCGTCGATCCGGATTTGCCGCTTGCGGGTGTCAAAACAGTTGACGAGATCGTGAGCGAGTCTTTAGCGATCGATCGCTTCAGCATGGTTTTGTTCTCCAGTTTCGGACTCCTTGGCTTGATGCTCGCGGGCGTAGGTATCTACGGCGTGATGGCTTTTGGCGTCGCGCAACGCACGCAGGAATTTGGCGTGCGCATGGCTCTCGGTGCACAGCGGTCGCGAGTTGTCGGTCTAGTGCTGAAAGAGGGAACGATTGTGGCCGTTGTCGGAGCTGTGATCGGGCTGGGTGGCGCCTACCTCGTGGGCCGAGCGATGCAGTCAACTCTATACGGAGTCGGTGCGATGGATCGTTTCGCCGTGGGTGCGACGGCCGCGTTGTTGTTGGTTGTGGCATGGCTGGCGTGTTTGGTTCCTGCCTTGAGGGCGAGCCGAGTTGAACCGATGACGGCGCTGCGGGATGAATAGGACGAAAAGGATCACCAAATGAACACTCTTATTAATGACATCCGTTACGCAGCTCGCATGTTGCGTCATAACTCAGGGTTTACATTAGTTGCGGTGCTGACACTCGCTTTTGGCATTGGCGCTAACACGGCGATCTTCAGTGTCGTTAATGCCGTTGTCCTGCGGCCGCTTCCGTTTTCAAAACCAGAACAGATCGTGATCGTTCGCGACGATTTGACCGGCCGGCAGATTGAAGACGTTGGGATGTCGGTTGATGAGCTGAAAGATCTGCAAGAGCGTTCGGGTGTTTTCCAGCAGGTATCCGCAGTCTGGCCTGTCGACGCGAATCTAACCGGATCGGAAAGACCAGAACGAATCGAACTGCTGGCGGTCAGTCCAAATTACTTCGCGTTGCTGGGTGCGAACGCGCAACTCGGTCGTGTGTTCGGCCCTGAAGAACAGCAGGCAAAAGGTTTTGCCGAGGGCGTCGTGATTAGCGACGGACTCTGGAAACGACTCTTTGGCAGCGATCGAAACATCCTCGGTCGTAAAGTTTATGCGGACACAGATCTCTACACGATCATTGGCGTGATGCCGCCCGGATTTCGTCATCCCGGCAAGACGCTGCGAAATGCAGTTGACATGTGGGCCACTGCCGGATTCTCGGCGAACCCGTTTGGCCCACCTGTACGCGCGCAACGAATGCTTCCGGGCGCAATCGGACGTCTCAAAGACGGAATAGACGTAAACCAGGCGCAGGCAAAGGTGGATGCGCTTGTTGCGAACCTTCAGACGGAGTTTCCGAAAGAATATCCGCAACAGGTGGGCTGGTCCGTACGTGTGTTATCAGCACACCAGCAGCTAGTCGGCAACGTGCAAACGATTCTATACGTCGTTCTCGCTGCCGTCGGGTTGGTATTACTCATCGGGTGCGTCAACCTTGCTAACCTGATGCTCGCACGGTCGTCCACGCGTCGTCGTGAGATGGCCATTCGCCTCGCGCTTGGAGCGAGTCGACGCCGCCTCATCATTCAGCTTCTTACGGAGAGTTTGCTGCTCTCATTTATTGGCGGGGCACTTGCGCTTCTTGTGCTCGGGTTGATATTACAAGGCCTGGTCCATTTCATTCCCGCTGATATTCCTCGACTAAATGAAATCGAAATCAATCTGAGCGTCTTAGGATTTGTGTTTGTGATCTCGACCGTTACGGGATTGCTCTTCGGGCTCGTTCCTGCCCTGCAATCATCTCGATCTGACGTCGTTGCTAATTTGAAGGATGGTAGTCACGGATCCGGATTCGGACTGGCAACTCATCGTTTTCGCAGTGGGCTTGTAATCCTCGAGTTTGCACTCTCGCTGATTTTGATGATTGCCGCAGGGTTACTGCTCCGGAGCTTTGGCCGGCTGCTTGATGTGAATCCGGGTTTCAATCCCGACAATGTATTGCTCGCTCGTGTCTGGCTGCCTGTTCCAAACAATCCGGAGCTCGATCCGTACAGGGATCCGTTGAAGCGTTCCGGATTCATAAAAGACTTGGTGCAACGAGTGAGTGTGATTCCGGGCGTGCGCAGTGCCGCGATTGGCAGCGGTAATGCTGTTCCCCTCGTTGGTCCACATAATTCAGGTAACTTTACGATTGAAGGAGACGCTGTAGCTAATAACGCTGTCCCGACCGCGCAGATTGGCCTCGTCTCGCCTGATTACTTTCGCACGATCGAGACACCTCTGAAACGCGGCCGGTTCTTCACCGATGCAGACGACCGGCAAGCGCCGCAGGTCGTCGTAATTGACGAAGCACTTGTGGCACGGTACTTCAACAATCGCGATCCGTTAGGAGTGCGAATAAAAAGAGGTGGTCCAGCGTCGGAAGCGCCGTGGATGACGATTGTCGGGATTGTCGGAAACGTGAAGAGTGACGGCTTCGACCAACCCGATCAACCACACCTTTACCATGCTCTTTTCCAAAATCCTCCATACGCCATGGCAATCTACATGCGGACCGACGTCGCGCCGTCGACCGTCACAGCGGCGTTGCGCGAACAGGTGCGCGCGGTCGATCGAGATTTGCCGGTCTTTGGCGAACGCACGATGACGCAGGTGGTCGCTGAATCTGTTAGTCGTCGCAAGTTTGCGATGCAATTGGTTGGGCTGTTTGGAGTACTCGCGCTGCTGCTTGCGGGGGTGGGTATCTACGGCGTGATCGCGTATTCCGTCACACAAAGAACACGCGAGATCGGTATTCGAGTCGCGTTGGGCGCAAGCAGGAGCACAATTCTGCGTTGGGTCCTGAAGGAGGGAATGATTCTAACAATAGCGGGTGTCGGGGTAGGGCTGCTTGGAGCGCTTGCGTTGACGCGATTACTGCGGAGCTTATTGTTCGGAGTTGGACCAACGGACATTGTGACGTACGGCGTTCTAGCGATAGTGCTGACCGTAGTTGCCTTGATCGCCTGCTACGTCCCCGCCCGAAGAGCCACGAAAGTCGATCCGCTCATAGCTCTCCGATATGAATAGAAAGTCTGGCTAATTCCACTCGGGGGTTCTCAGCAGTTATCGTTCTTCTCTGCGGCCCTCTGCGTATCTCTGCGTCTCTGCGGTTAAAATGACGATTAACCGCAGAGACGCAGAGATACGCAGAGGGCCGCAGAGCTGGACACCAACATGAAAACCTACAAATTTGTCACTATCTGGCGCGTTAAAGCTCCGATAGCACGTGTCTGGAATGAGATTTATCACTCCGAGGAATGGCCTACTTGGTGGAAGGGCGTGGAGAGCGTCGTCGAAGTGCGCAAGGGAGATGAAAGAGGCGTAGGAAGCATTCATCGCTACACGTGGAAGAGTAAGCTTCCGTACAGGCTGAGCTTCGACATGCAAACAATCCGCATCGAACCACCACTGTTGCTCGAGGGGATCGCCATGGGTGAACTACAAGGCCGAGGCCTATGGCAACTATCGACCGAGGGCAGCGAAACGATCGTTAGATACGATTGGAACGTCGAGACGACCAAGCAGTGGATGAATCTCCTGTCGCCCATTGCTCGTCCGTTATTTGAGTGGAACCACAACGTAGTAATGAGTTGGGGAGCAAAAGGCCTCGCAGAAAGACTCGGCGTGAGTGTCGCCGAGCACAAATACGGCGAACCAGAGCTCCGCAGAGGACGTTAAGCGTTAAGTCGATCATGCTAACTCTACTCAAGCTCGAACTCGAAAAGTTGTTTCGCGCGCGGAGCTTCTACCTGTCGTTCGTCGTCCTGGTCGCCTTCGTTGCGCTCATGCTCTGGGGCTTCTACACCTACGCCGCCCGCAAGACAGGAGGCCAGGCGGTCGAGCAGTTCAAATATACATACGAGTCGAGGCAATACTTCAACGGACTAACCTTCGCCCTCTACTCGCTGCTCTTTTCTTTTACGTTACTGCTTCCGATCTTCGTCTCCATGAGCGCAGGCTCGCAGATCGCAGGCGAGGCGCGCACCGGCACGCTGCGGATGATCTGTACGCGTCCAATCTCGCGCGCGTCGCTGATCCTTTCGAAGTTTTTAGTGAGCGCACTCCACGCTGCCCTGCTATTAACATTCTTCATCGGCTTCAATTTGATCGTTGGTTTGATCTTCGTCGGTTGGGGCAACCTGGAGCTCTATCCGGGTCCGCTGAATCTCGTCGACGCGCCCGGGAAGATCGTGCGCGACGAGGCGCTGATGCGGTTTGGCTACGCCGCACTATCAGGCACGTGGGCCCTTCTCGTGATCGCCGCCCTCGCACTGCTCTGTTCAGTCGTGTTCGATTCGCCGGCTCAGGCGATCGTCATGACCATCGCGGCGTACCTGACTCTCTACATCGTCGGGCGCGTGGAGTTCTTCGAGCATTTGCGACCTTACTTTTTTACCACCGACATGGACTTCTGGCGCGACGTGTTCAAGCCTGACATTCCGTGGCAGAGTCTTTGGCATTACGCATGTGTCTGCGGCGCGTATACGGCCGGCTTATTGTTGACGACCGTGGTGATCTTCGAGCGGAAAGATATCGTGACCTGAGATGTGGGTGAAGATCGTCCTGCTGGTTTTGTTTTGTTTGATGCTTGTGGGCGCGGCTCACTTCGCGCAGCCGCACGAGTCCGAGGAAACAAATAAGCCGGTTGACGCTTCTCATTCGCTTCGCCTGCTCACCTGGAACATCGGTTACGCCGAACTCGAAGACGACACACGCGCGCACGACAAAGATTTGCCAGCAGTTGCGGACGTGATCCTGCGCGAGGATCCGGATGCAGTGGCGCTTCAGGAGCTGACTGGCAAAGCGCAATTGAACAGTCTGCTCGATCTGCTACACGGAAAATATCGTGGCGCTCTGGCGCAGCAGGGAAACGCGGATCGGTTCGAGGCAGTGCTGGTGAAGGATGCTAACCCCACATTCACGCCCGTGCCCGCCGGTAATCGTTATACCGTCGCCGCCTTCTTCAAACCACGCGAGAACACACCGTCAGTGCTGCTTGTGAGCGCGCACGCTGATGCATTCAACGCTGCTCGCCGAAGGACCTACACTGAGGCCGTGATCGATTGGGCCCACGCTCGCTCAAGCGAAGTCTTCGTCGCTGGTGATTTCAACTTCGAGCTCAAAGCTGCGAACGAGACAAATCTTTATACTGACAACGTGAAACATGACAGCGAGTCGTACAGCTACATTCTTCGCAGCTTTCGCGATCTCGGACGTGCAGCCGGCGACACGGCAATCAACGATCGCCGCATCGATTACGTTTTTGGTCCACCCGCGCTCCAACGAGTAGGACGAGTCGAAGTTTTGCGCAATGCCGCCGTTGGCCGCATGGACCATTGGCCGTTGCTGGTGGAAGTAGGCCTTTGATATACGTGTCTGACATAGCTTTACAAACCGAGAACCTGACGAAGCGCTTTGGCGGCCGCACGGCAGTCGATCGCCTGACGATACGCGTCGAACGAGGCGACATCTACGGTTTCCTCGGTCCGAACGGAGCAGGGAAATCAACCACGCTACGGATGTTACTAGGCCTGGTGAGACCCACCTCCGGCACGATCAAATTTCCGGTTCGTGCTTCGACTTGGGAGTACCTGCGAGCGCGCTCACGGATTGGGGCAATCATCGAGTCGCCGGCGTTCTACGAAAACTTTTCCGGACGCCGGAATCTGCAGTTGCTCGCTTCGTTGTCGGGCGGTGTGCAAAAGAAGCGCGTGGAAGAGGTGCTCGAACTTGTAGACTTGCGCGATCGCGCCGGCGATCCAGTAAAGGTTTATTCCTACGGGATGCGGCAACGCCTCGGAATTGCGCAGGCGCTTCTGCCAACGCCAGAGCTTATTATTCTCGACGAGCCGACGAATGGTCTCGATCCGCAGGGAATACAACAAACGCGAGAGCTGATTCGACGTTTGCGAAATGAATTCCGGTTGACCGTATTCCTCTCGAGCCATCTACTCACTGAGATCGAACAGCTTTGCAATCGTGTGGGAATCATTCATGAAGGACGTTTGCTCTATGAAGGCGTGCCGGAGAAACTGGTAACACCGATCAAGCTGTACAAAGTTCGAGTGGACGATCTGTCCGGTGCGTTTGATTTACTGACCAAAGAACCGCGCGTGACGGTTAGTCGAAATGGTGCTTCGTTTTTGCGGGTTGAGGCAGACGCGGAAAGCATCTCTCACGTGAACGCTCTGTTAGTCGGCAAGGGAATCAAGGTGTATGAGTTGAGCCCGGCGCAGGAAACGCTCGAAGAGGCATTCCTTCGTTTGACTAAAGTGGCAGGAGGACGAAATGAATAGTTCGATCGACTTGCGAAGCGAGCGTGCACAAATCGCGCTGGCGCTTCTGCGCGTCACCCTCGGCAGTCTTTTTATTTCCGTGTTCTTCGAGAATCTTAAAAAGGGTCTTTACAGTCCTTCAGGTTATTCCGGCTTGATTAATTACTACATGGAAAAAGGCCACGGGCCACAACTGCTGAAGAGCGTGATGGCTGTGATGGCGAATCATGCCGCCGTTGCTGGTCCAATGCAGGGCCTGACTGAAATCACGTTCGGAGTGTTGTTGTTTATTGGATTCTTAACGCGGCCGGTCGCACTCGCGGCCTTCTTGTTTTTGAGCACGCTCTGGATGGCCGAGTGGGGCACTTCGTGGCTCTGGGAGCTGTTAATTCCGATGGCCGTCGCCTTGGCCCTCGTGATTGGAGCAGCCGGGCGCAAATGGGGAGTCGATGCGGTGCTGGCGAGACGTTCCCCGCGGTCGATTCTCTGGTAGATGCTTAGTGCCTTTGAATCGCGATGCGCGCGAGGGTGAGCAGAATTCGCGTCGCCGCCAATACTGAGCCGCGCACTGTGCCCGCGATTTTTGAATGACCGCCCGCGCGTCGTCGATAGTCGACAGGCACTTCCAAAGTCCGCACGTGCGCACGCGCTGCACGCATCTGCATCTCCAACGGCCATCCATAGGTTTCTTCGCGCAGTCCGAGACTGTCTAACGTCTCGCGACGAATTGCGCGAAACGGTCCCATGTCGGTAGAACGAACGCCGTACAACGCCCGCAGAATAAAACCGATCATGTATCCGGCAAGTACCTGGTGAAAGTTCATACTGCCGGCTTCGCGATTGCCGCGCGTGCGCGATCCGATTACAAAATCGGCTTTGCCTTCCGCGATCGGTGTGATGAGGCGGTCCATCATTTCGGGACAATCGCTGCCGTCGCCGTCGAGAAATACGACGATCTCACACCTGGTCGAAATTGATCGCAGTCCGGCGCGAAACGCGCGTCCATAACCAGGAATCGGCTCCTCCACCACGCGAGCGCCCGCGGCCCCGGCAATCTCAGCCGTTCGGTCCCTGCTGCCGTTGTCAACCACAACGATCTCGTCCGCCAGATCTTTCGGCACGGCATCGATGACGGTGGCGATCGCTGCTTCTTCGTTCAGTGCGGCGATGATCACTGAGACAAATGGTTTACTCATTTACGACGCAGGTTGAGAATCAAGAACGGCACAAAAATCAGAGCCTTGAGAACAAGTACACGATCGGGACTGTCACCCAGCCACGTCAGATAGAGCAGAAAACTCGCGAACGTTAAGTAAAGCACCGCGATCGACGGAGTGAAGCAAAGGAAAGGTATCAACCACACGAAGTACCACGCAAAATGTGGCGTAAGCAGGACCATAAATACAGAAGCGACGATCAAACTGTTTCTGACATAGCGATCGTCGCTTTGTCGATCTCGCATCAGCCACACAGACAACAAACCGAGTACAACAATCGCAAAAACCAGATAAATCGAACTCGGTACGCTGAACAAGCGACGCGCAACGGTGAGAAGAAAGAACTGTTCTCCGTTTACCATGCCTCGTTCACTCGCGTAACCCGGCAGGAAACCGAGCACTCCCATCGGCCCAACGCTGAGATACGGCAGATACGCGACAACAATCGTGACCGCAAACGCGAGCGGCATCTTCCAACTCCGCCGCACGTACAAGGCCGGGAACAACGCCGCCGGAAAGAACTTCACACACGTGGCGCAGGCGAGGAAAAAGCCGGTTAATGTTTCACGGGGCTGGCGCCGAGCTGATAACGCGAGGGCAATAAACGCGATCGCGAGCGCATCCACGTGCCCGCTGCCGGCAATCTCCCAGATCGCGAGCGGATGCCAGGCGTAGATCAAGACTCGTTGCCGCGCGAATCCAATCGATATAAGCAATTGAACGAGTGCCCAAATCGTAATAGCTTCGCACGCAACCATCGCCGCTTTCATCCACGTTACGGATCCGCTGACACGCGTTATCAAGAGAAACGCAGCTTCCGCGACCGGTGGATACATCGTGTGCGCATAATCGCGCCGGTTGATGTACGGATAGATCTTCTCGTCGCGAAGTGCAGCCAGTGACTCGTCCGCCGGAATATAGCGGTACGGATTTGTTCCGGTTGACTGCACTCGGCCGTCCCAAACGTAACGATAGATGTCGTCAGACAGATACGGCGGGTAAAAGATTATGCTCAGCCGGAAGAGCGCCGCGAAGACGAGTCCCAGCACCAGTAATGTTTGCGAGTCCCTCGTGCGTAAGCTGAGCCAGACAACAGCGAGATAGATGACGATCTGGACGACGACGAGTTTGAGAAACCAAACGAGATCCGGAACGACCTTGGCGTGAACCGCAACGCGACACAACAGCAGCATTGCGACACCGAGTACGCTCAGCAACGCCGCACGCGATCGTTCGCTCATAGGTCTGAAAGTTTCGGACAGATACGTTGCCGTCCTTCCGTCTGAATTATTGAGTCAAGGAAGGCACGCGTGTGAGGCGCGGCATAGGCTCCGTTCAAGGATGAAGTAAACAATAACTCTTCACACAGTCGATTGAGTGTGTCTGCATCGTCGACATCATACCAGGGCGGTAGCAACTCAACCGGCAGATCGATCTCTGCTGCACGTTGTGTCGTTCGTGCGAGCACGTCGGAGGTGCTCCAGGCGATCTCGTTAAAAAGATTCCGGTGCGCATGTTTCAGTCCGATTAGGTAGTAGCCGCCGTCTTCGGCGGCGCCGAGCACCACGCGATCGCCCTTGGCCGTTAGCGACTCGATCGCGCGAATCAGGATCGACTCAGGCAGAGTCGGGCTATCTGAATTGATCAGACAGACCGCGCCGTAACCTTGTTTCAAAAGATCGTCGGTGGCGTTGCAGAGGCGCTCACCCAGGGACGCGCCGCGCTGGACCAGCAAATTAAATCCGGCAGGCAAGACACCAGCAAAGGCGGACTCCGAACCAGCCGGCGTGTAGACGAGGAGACCTGATGCTGCTTCGGTCTCACTCACGCTTTGGATGTTCGCCGCCATGTCGCGCAGAAAACAGATATTGAGCTCCGCGGCTTCTCGCGCCGTCAAAGGCGGCACGAGCCGCGTCTTCACTTCACCCGCAAGCGGCGCCTTCGCCATCAGTCCGAGCGCGCAAACCATAAGGTCATTTAGCCACAGATTATTCGGATAGAAAATCCGGATTTTATCCGTATAATCCGTGGCACATGATGACTCATGAAACGGCCGTTTTAAAAGCCCGCGATATTGCCGGTACTGTGCTCGCGCCAGGCGCAGAACAAAACGACGACGCGGGCCGATTTTCTACCGAAGCTATCAAATCACTCGGTGAGTCCGGACTGCTTGGACTGTTGCTGCCCACGGATGTCGGCGGCGCAGGATTAGGCCCACGCACATTTGCCGCTGTGACGGCGACACTCGCGGAGACAGATGCTTCTGTCGCCATGGTCTACGTGATGCACATACTGGGCACGGCGAGTATCGCGGCAGCGCGGTCAAACGCAGCTTCGTCAATGAAGCCTATCCTTCAGGAAATCGCCGCGGGCCGTCACTTATCAACTCTCGCTTTCAGTGAAGCCGGCTCGCGTAGTCATTTCTGGGCGCCTGTATCTCGCGCGCATCGCAATGGTGACGGCGTCACGATCAGCGCGAAGAAGTCGTGGGTGACGAGCGCGGGTCATGCGCAGAGTTATGTCGTGTCTGCGCTTTCTCCTGAAGGCGTTGGACCAACGGATTCGACTCTGTATCTTGTCACAGCGGAAACGAGCGGCCTGTCAGTCGCCGGGCCGTGGGACGGTCTCGGACTTCGCGCCAACGCCTCCGCACCGGTTGAGCTCGACAATTGCAAAGTCCCAGCCGGCTTTCAACTTACTGACGATGGCGCTGGTTTTCCCGCGATGCTAAACGTCGTGCTCCCGTTGTTCAATTTGGGAACGGCCGCAGTTGCTCTGGGATTGTGCCGCGCCGCGGTCTCTGAAACTACGTCGCACCTCAAGAATGCGAAGTTCGAACATCTGGGCCAGAGCCTGGGCGAGAGTTTGCCAACGCTGCGCGCGCAACTCGCCAACATGCAGATCGAGACTGATGGTCTATCGGCGCGCATCGACGATGCAGTCGATCATCTTGAAACGCCGCGCGACACCACGATGCTGCGCGTGCTTGAAGTTAAGGCTGCCGCGGGCGAGGCCGCCATCAGTGTCACATCGACAGCAATGCGCGTTTGCGGCGGCGCGGCGTTCTCAAAACAATTGAATATCGAGCGACTGTTCCGCGATGCGCACGCAGGTGCTGTCATGGCTCCGACGGGCGACGTCCTGCGCGAGTTCATCGGAAAGTCGCTGCTGGGAATTCCGCTCTTTTAATAGGACAGGGAAATTATGAGCAAGACAATATGGCTTGGAGCTGTTGCATACACTCCGAAAGTCGTCACGATTTGGGAAGGGATGCGCCGCTACTTTCATGAGGAAGCGCACGTTCCGGTTGAGATCGTACTGTTTCAGAGTTACGAAGCGCAGGTCGTCGCCCTGCTGGGTCAACCGGGCGACACGGTACCTCGAATCGATATTGCCTGGAACACGAACCTTGCTTACCTGCAAGCAGATGAGTGGAGCGGCCACACCTGTCGCGCCATCGGCATGCGCGACACAGATCTTAACTGGATGACGAAGATCGTTGCCGTCACTGGTGGACCAATATCGACCTTAGCTGATTTGAAGAATCGAACGCTTGCGCTCGGAAGCCGCGACAGCGGACACGCCGCGATTCTTCCCGTTTACTTTTTAGAGCAGGAAGGCATGCGTGAGGGGAGAGACTACCAGACGCTGCGCTTCAACAGCGACTTAGGTAAACATGGTGATACGGGGACCAGCGAAGTAGAAGTCGTGCGCGCTGTGCTCGACGGTCGAGCCGATGCTGGTGCGATCGGTAGCCCGTTCTGGAACACCGTGCGCACGGAACACCTCGTTCCGGAAGGCGGCCTGCGTGAGGTTTGGTCCTCTCCACCCTACAATCATTGCATGTTCACAGCGCGGCCCGATGTCGACCGCGAACAAGAGCGCCGGTTTGTCGAAGCACTTTCAGCGATGAGCTACGACAACCCGGCTCATCGCGAGATCCTCGACGCGGAAGGCTTGCAACGTTGGTTACCGCCGCACCTCGATGGTTACGGTGCGTTGCGTGAAGCGGCAGCGCAACAGGGATTCTTCAGCAAGGCAAGCGCGACACTGGGCTAAAGCCCAGTGTGAATGAGACGATTTTTGAGGCAAGTAGTCACGCACAGTTAAAAATCTTCGCGAGCTTGTTTGCGTGTTCGCGTTCGTGTTCGAACGCGCGACGGACAGCAGCGAACGATTCGGAGAGTGGAAAAATATCTCGTGTCACCAGCAGGTCCTTATCTTCCGCGCCCACGGGATGCCAGTACACACCTTCAGCCGTAATCGTGACTTCCGGCACTAGGTCGGTGCGCGTGATAGCGACGCCTTCTGTCGCGGCGCCACGCAACGCGATCCGGCGTATCACTCGATCCTCTTCCGCAATGTGCTCATCGTCGAGAAATTGACGGAACTTCTCGACCTCCGCATCACTCGAGACGGTCGCTGCGAGTCGCACACGAAACCCCTCTGCACGAGCGCGCTGGATACCTTCTCGTGTTCGCGCCCACGTTCCGGGTCCGCGATGTAGATCGTGAAGTTCGGGCGTTGCACTATCGAGGCTGATTTGCAGAACGATTCGATCGCGCGGCAACGCTCGCAACACTTCCACGCGCCGCCCGGTAAACAACATTCCGTTGGTGAGCACTGTAGTCGGAGCGGCGCGAGCACAAGCAATCAGAACCTCACCGATATCTTCCAGCAGGAATGGCTCGCCTCCGGTGACAAAGATCTCTTTCACCCCGAGCTCAGTCGCTTCACGAGTTATTTGCTGCACACGCGCGAGACCGAGCTCTCGTCGCGGCGCAGTAGGTGACGAACGCACACAGCAGTAATCGCAACGCAAGTTGCAATCGAAATTTGTATAGAGCCAGAGACGCGAGCCAACCGGACGATTGTCTTCGACCATGCCGGCGGCAGAGCCACAACGGAAGACCCAACGCATCCGGCCTTGTTCGATCCCCGCTTCCAGCAGTGTGTTTCCAGTGAACCGGCACCACGTCTCCAACGCTGGTCCAACCGTCGCATCATCACCGGTAACTGCTACGAGAGCGCCCGGCCGGCTGCGACGCGACACAGCTATCAACTCCGGCAACAAGCCGGATGAGAAAGTCTTTCGCCCAATATCCAGATCGATGTCAGTATTCACTTCATTGAGCGTTGGTCCAATTTTGTGATCCGGCCAACTTAACCGCTACATCCGTGATGAAGATGTGTACCTGGTTTCCGTCGGCCGTACCATTGTGGTCCGTGGAAATCAGTAGCGGGCCGGCTTGCTTGTAGCCTTCCCAGGTTGTAATTACGGTGCTCGGCTTTTTGGGTCCGCCGCGGTGATAGATGAATTGCTCGACGCGGTTGTCTTTGCCGACGTAGAGATCCCACGTATCACCAGGTGTGTAACCGCCGTCGGAGGGATACTTCACTGAAACCAAAGTTGCGGAGCCATTTCCCTGTGGCAACGGTTTCACACCTTGATCTATAACCGTTGGAGACTTGTCCCAGTAAGCGTGAAGCGGGAACAGCAGCCAGTAGTTGTCGTTGACAAAAGCCGGGTCGACTTCATTCTTCACATTCGCGGGTTGGCTATCGAGTTGAGAGCGAAGATAGGTAACCTTAACCGGCTTGCCGTCCTTATCCTTACCTTCGTATGAGACCTTATTAGTCTTCGGTTCCCAAACCCACGCACGGGAAACATTCACGCCGGGGAACTGCGCATTAAACGTATAACGAATCGCATCAACCTGCCCGAACGAATCAAGTCCATAAGCTTTCGCGATCTGTTCGGCGGAAATCTTCGCAGCTGATTGGCTGCTGTTCGCATTCTGTTGCGTAACGGCCGGCTGCTTCTGCGAGCAAGACGTTACCAGCATCGCAAACATCAGGAGATAGATCGTCTTCAAGTGGTCCAACTTTATCATCGCGTCATCCTCCTAAAATCCTGTCAATGCGGCTTTGCGCTTCGCACGCCGCTCAGCATCTGTGAGGTTCGACTTATAGCCGTAGATCGCGCTCTCCCAATCGCCGTACATGGGGTTGGGCACCACGATAAAGCGAGAGCCGAACTCGGTTCTCTCGCGATCGACCTGGGCCTTGCGATCCGCAATAGATTTGCCGGCAAAGTCATCGTTGAAATCGTTTAGATTGTCGCCTACGAGTAACACAATCGTATAACGCGAGGCCACTGCCTGCCGGCGAGATTCCTTGCTGGCTGTTGTGCCCTGTTCGCGTGTCATGACGGTTTCTTCGCTCACTCCGGGAAAGCCGAGCTTCCGAAGGTTCGCGATTGTTCCAGCCTTTTCTGGCCCGCGTCGATTCGTAATGTAGAACACGCGAACTCCACGACGAGCGGCGTAAGTCAGAAATTCAATCGCGCCAGGCACGCTGCCCGCTTCAGCGCGCTCACACCACGCTTGCCATGCTTCAGGTGTGTAAGCAGTTTCCCTTAACACCAATTCAGCCTGGAAACGGCTGTTGTCCATTACAGTCTCATCAACATCGACTATGACGGCCGGCGGTTTCGTTGCACGACGAGACCGGCGATTTGTCAGAGCTTGATCGAGTCGTATCTGCGCGAGGTCGAAGGATTGGTAAGCAAGCGCCCGATATTCAGCGGACGATTGTGTCCATAAGATCGCACCCGTCTGGTATTCATTGTCAGCGCTTGCCTGCCGGCTCGGCGTCTGTGCTTGAAGCGCGCTGGCAAACAGCAACGCGCAAATTAGAAGAAGACGACTCCGCCCAGGATTAGCAAGAGACATAGATATACCTCGCACTTGAGACTTTTAATAGCGGCGTTCATTCTACATTGATCCGCGCCGTTAGGCCTGAGTGACAGGCGGACCAGCTTGAGAAAACGTAAAATTTAGCGTGTACTTGCAGATCGAAAATGGAGTTTATTGATGAAAAGTGAGCATCGCCGAATTGAAGAACCATCTGAGCGTATACCTTAACGATGTGAAAGCTGGTGAAGAGATTTTGGTGCGCGACCACAACCAGCCGATCGCTCGAATCGTTCCGCTCGTACGTTCGATAGATGAGGACGAGGAACTGCTGGTGCTGGCCTCGCAGGGAAAGTTGCGGCTGGGTGAGGGCCGTCTAGAAGAGTCTTTTTGGACGATGCCGGCGCCGCGTGTCTCTGCTGCTGCTTTGCGCCGTGCCCTTGAGCAGGAGCGCGGTGAAGACTAGATCGTGACGTTTCACTCGTACCGCAATGCGATCAGGGGGTCGACTTTCATTGCTCTTCGCGCAGGGAAGTAGCAACCGGCGAGCGCCACTATCATAAGGAGGGCGGCTATGCTTGCGAATGTGGCTGGGTCGGTCGGACTGACCCCGAATAGAAGGCCTGACATTAGGCGCGTTAGCGCAAGCGCTGCGATCGATCCAAGGATGACGCCGCACACTGTCAGGAGCATTCCCGGAATCACGATGAGCTTGAGAATGTCAGCGCTTTGCGCGCCAAGCGCTACACGCACCCCGATCTCGTGCGTGCGCTCGGCGACTGTGTAACTCATCAGACCTAATATGCCCGTAGCTGACAGTGCGAGCGCTACGATTGCGAACAGGCCGAGCAGGATGGTGTTGAACCGTTGCGGTGCTACGGAGTCTGAAAGTCGCTCTTCCATCTGCCGTACATCCCAGACCAGTGCTCCTTTGTTTACCTCTGTGATTGCCGCACGCACAGAAGCAGTCAGGCTCGCCGAGTCCAGCGTGTTCGAGCGGACGACGAGCGTCATTCTGTCCGGCGGCATTTGCAGGAACGGAACGTAATACTCCGGCGACGGAGGAACGTTGAGACCTCGATAGTGAACGTCGCTTATGACACCAATCACTTCAGAAGAGAGAGTTTCGGATTTTTTGTAGGGGTTGGAGACGAGAAGATGTTTCCCAACAGGGTTTTCACCCGCGAAGTAGCGGCGTGCGAGACTCTCGTTGATGACCACGACCTTCTTAGACTTTTCCGTGTCCTGCTCGCTCAGCGTGCGCCCCTTCAGCATTGGTATCTTCATAACGCGGAAATAGTTCGGATCAACTGCGTACGATCTGGCAACAGCCTCTGCTCCGGGTTGCGGCGCCGGACGTCCTTCGATCCTGAACTCAATATTAGTGTCGATAGCTGTCAGTGGAAGGAGGCTCGTCAGCCCTGCGGCTTCGACGCCCGGCAGCGCTCTAACACGCGCCGACACTTGCTGGAAGAAAAGCTCAGACTGCATGTGTTCGGAAGGCGGAACTTCCAAAGTTGCGGTCAGAACTCGCGAAGGATCGTAACCAGGAGGCGTGGACAGCAGCGCGACGAAGCTTCTGATGAGCAAGCCGGCGCCTACCAGCAGCACAAGCGAAAGCGCGATCTCGGAGACAACCAACAGAGTGCGCACTCGACTGCGGCCAAGACTTCCGGCAGAACCGCGACCACCCTCTCTTAACATCTCATTCAGATCGAAGCCCGAGACTTTCAACGCCGGCACCAGCCCGAAGAATAAGCCCGTCAGTATCGAGACACCGAGGGTGAAGACGAGCACACGCATATCGATCGCAATCTCAGTCACACGCGGAATATTGCCGGGATTTATAGCGATCAGCACCGGCATAATCCAGAACGCCATGACCAGCCCGATAACTCCACCCGCACCTGAGAGTAGCAGGCTTTCCGTCACCATCTGCCGTATCACGCGGCCGCGGCTGGCGCCAAGCGCGGTGCGTAGCGCAATCTCCCGAACCTGCGTTGCCGCACGCGCGAGTAGCAGGTTAGCAACGTTGACGCACGCGATCATGAGCACGAAACCGACTGAGACGAGCAGCACGAGCAGTGCCGGCCGAACGTCGCCGACGATGTCTCGCTGCATGTTTGTGACGCGGACGGCCGAACCCGCATTCGCCTCCGGATATTGTGTCGCGAGTTGATTATTGATCGTATCGAGTTCGGCCTGTGCCTGCTCGATGCTGACGTTCGGTTTCAGGCTCGCGACCAGCGCGTGGTTGTTCGCTCTTCTGTTCTTCAGCATGTCGCCATAGGCAGAAGAACCCAGCGGCACCCAGACGTCGTTTGCTTGCTGACTTATCGGGAAATCAAACCCGGGAGACATAACGCCGATCACAGTCGTCTTATCGCCATCGAGAACAATCTCACGCCCGACAACTCCCGGATCTGATCCGAAACGTTTCCGCCATAATCCATCGCTGATAACGGCTACGATGGGCGCACCTGGCTTGTCTTCTTCCGCGGTGAAGACGCGACCCAGCGCGGCGCGGACGCCAAGCGCTTCGAAGAGGCTGGCCGAAGCATAGACCTCCTCGATGCGCTCCGGCGCATCACCTGCACCGAGCCATGCATAAGCGTCACTGTAGGCCGCTATGTGTTCCAGGCTCTGCGCGCGATCTTTGTAGTCTGTGAAGTTTGGGTATGAGTTAAACCCCTGCACGTTGCCGCCGCGTTGGTCCACGCGCCTTATCGTCACTAGGCGCTCTGAGTTTGGAAAGGGCAGAGGTCGAAGCAGCACCGCATTCACGACGCTAAAGATTGCCGTGTTTGCCCCGATGCCGAGAGCAAGTGTGAGCACGGCAACAACAGTGAACCCCTTGTGCTTTGCAAGCACACGTACACCGTACCTTATGTCCTGAAATAAAGTTTCCATAAAACTGAAGCTCCACATCTCTCGACTCATTTCCTGTAGACGAGTCTCATTTCCAAACTGCCGGCGCGCGGCGTTGCGCGCTTCCTCCTTCGTCATGCCACTGGCGAGATACTCCTCGGTCTTCATCTCCAGATGAAAGCGCATCTCCTCATCGAGTTCTCGATCGAACTTCTTACGATTCAAGTAATACAGCAGTCTGCGCCACAATTGACTCATCCTGAAAGCACCTCTTACGCAGGCCGTACCACCCGCAGTATCGCCTCGAGCAGCCGCTCAAAATCCGCTATCTCTGTCGCTAGTTGCTTGCGTCCCGCGGGCGTTAATCGATAGAAACGGGCGCGCCGGTTATTGTCGGAAACTCCCCACTCGGCTTTTACCCAGCCCTTTACGCTGAGCCGTTGGAGCGCAGGGTAGAGCGAGCCCTCCTCGACATGTAGCACGTCGTTTGAGACACGTTGAATGTGGCGTGCTATTCCGTAACCGTGCATCGGGTCGCGATTTCGTTCGAGAGTTTTGAGAATCAACAACTCCAGTGTGCCGGGCATCAAGTCCGACTTGTCCCGCGCGTTATTTGTCGTGGTCCGTCTTTGCATAGATTGTCTATGGGAAAGAGTGCCGCGAGTGTAGCGTGCTTGTCAAGCGGGCTTATTCGCCTGTGGCGATACGAAAGCGCTCTCGGCTGAGTACCTCAATATCCGGTGTGATGATGATTGATGCGCCACCGATCTTCCCTGCCAGCGCTTCGATAGTTGGGGATTCAAAGAGCTGCCGTAGGGATAACTCGACTTTCAGCGCCGTGCGGATACGCGAGACGAGTTGCGTGGCGTGTAAGGAGTGTCCGCCGAGATCGACAAAGAAGTTGTCATCCATGCTGATCTGCACCGGATTCCGGCTGAGAACTTTACTCCAGATGGTTGTGAGCGACTGCTCCGTCGCGTTGCGCGCGGCGATGATTACGCGCTCGGCGCGCGGCTCGGTGTCTTCAGGGTGAGGAAGAGCCTGCCGGTTGATCTTGCCGCTTGGTGTAAGCGGCATCGCGTCCAGGCTGATAAAGATCCCGGGCACCATGTAGTCCGGCAACTTTGACTTCAGAAATCGTCGCAGCTCAGTCGCAGTGGCCGCCGGCTTGCTCCGCGCGACGATATAAGCGACCAGCTGTTTATCAAGCGCGCTGCGTCCATGCGCGATGACGACAACGTGGTTGACAGCGGGATGTTCCGCAAGCATGGCTTCGATCTCTCCCAACTCCATGCGGTAACCTCGTATCTTCACCTGGTTATCTACACGGCCGATGTACTCGACGTTGCCGTCCGGCAGAAAGCGAGCTATGTCCCCCGTGCGATAGAGGCGCGCACCAGGCCGATCACTGAAAGGGTCGGGAACGAATTTCAACGCAGTCAGCTCAGGACGATTGAGATAGCCGCGCGCGAGACCCAGCCCGCCGGCAAACAGTTCGCCGGGCACACCAATCGGAACCGGTTTAAGAGTGGCGTCGAGAATGTAGATTTGAGTATTTGCGATCGGACGTCCGATGGGCACGTTGCTCGAATGTGTCTCACCGGACACTTCGTAACAGGTCACATCGCCAGCCACCTCTGACGAACCGTAAAGATTGAGCAGCAGCACGTGCGGAAGTTTTTTCCTGAAGTCATGGACCAGCTCCAGCGGCAACGACTCGCCGCTGCACACACAACATCTCAACGAAGAAAGACGCTCTGCAAGGTTACCGCTCTCCAACATCACACTCAGCAATGATGGCACGAGCACAAGCCGCGAAACTCGATTGGCGGACAATAGTTCCACGAACTGCTCACAGTCTTTGATCTCCTCGGCGCGAACTATCACGATGGGCACCCCTTGCAAGAGTGGACCAAGAGTCTCCCAAATCGAGTCGACAAAGCCGAGCGAAGTTTTTTGACAGCATACCTCGTCGTCGCCAAATGGATACTTGCGCCACATCCAGGCGAAGCGATTAAGAGTGGCGCCGTGCAGGCCAAGTGCTCCCTTTGGCTTGCCGGTCGATCCTGACGTGTAGATAACGTACGCGAGTTGTTCCGGGGAGACTTGCGGCCTCAGATTGGGTGTCATGAGAGGTGCAGCATCCGTGTCGACAGAAAACACCTTCGCCTCGAGAGCGGGTGCGAATCTCTTTTGCGTCAGCACCAAACCGACACCCGCGTCTTCGAGAATGAATTCGAGTCGCTCTTTGGGATAACCGGGATCCAGCGGCAGATACGCGCCTCCCGCTTTGAGCGTTGCCAACAGCGCTACATAAAAGTCGAAGGAACGCTCCATGCAGATACCAACCAATACTTCCGGCCCAACGCCGAACGTCTTCAGTCGCCAGCCAAGATGATTGGACCGCGCGTTCAACTCCGCGTAAGTGATTTGTGCTCCGTCGCACTGGAGCGCGACTGCGTCCGGCGTGCGCGCGCACTGGGCCTCGAAAAGGTCTGTCAAACTTTCGTTGAGCGCGACGGTCTCGTCGGTATCATTCCACTCCTGAAGTATTTGCTTTCGTTCGGAGGTTGTCAGGATGTCTACTTCTCCAACTGTGGAATGAGGATTCGTCGCGATAGCATCAAGCGCAGTGCGCAGATGCCCGGCGATCTGCTTCACGGTTGCCGCATCGAACCGATCGCAACTGTACAGAAGCCTGATGAGAATTTGAGTCGTAGTAGGAACCACCACGATCGTGAGCGGTAAATTGCTCTGTTCGAACACGGCTGAAGCTTGTTGCTGCCCTTTCACACTCTCCTGAAACTTCGCGATCGGAAAATTCTCGAACACGACCACGCTTTCAAACATCTGCGTACCGCCCGGAATATCACTGACCTCTTGAACCTGAACGAGGTGGCTGTGCTCAAACTTCCGCATCTCAACTTGCTGTGCCTGAATCTCCTGCAGCCAGGGAATCACGCCGGCCTTGGCATCGACATTGACGCGCACCGGCAGCGAGTTAATGAACATTCCGACCATCGATTCGATGCCTGAGAGATCGGCGGGCCGTCCGGAGACGACGGTCCCGAAGAGCACGTCGGTTTCGTTGCTGTAACGAGAAAGCGCGAGCGCCCAAACAGCCAGCAGGCAAGTGTTCAAAGTAAGGTGGTGTTGCCGGCAGAGTTCTTTTAAACGCAGTGTGGTCAGCTCGGGGACGATCGTATCTTCTCCGGCGACGAAGTGTGACGGCGCCTGCGCGTCGCGATCGATGTTGAAGCGCGTGGGTGCCGTAATCCCTGCCAATCGGCGACGCCAAAACTCTGCAGCTTCGCGGCTGTCCTGCCGTCGTATCCACCGCACGTAGTCGCCGAAAGGACGAACAACCTCCCGCGACGGAGCGATGTTTAGATCGAGTGCCCGGTAAATCTCGCTCGCCTTCTGAAGGACGATTTGCACGCTCCACCCATCGAGAACAAGGTGATGAAAAGTCCAGATACACCAGTGTTCATTCGGAGTAAGTCGAAACCAGGCAAAACGCATTAGAGGCGCTTGCGAAAGGTCGAAGCCCCTTCGACGATCCTCTTCGAGATAAGCGCGGATCGCATCCTGCCGCGCCGCCGGTGCCAGCGTGCTCAGGTCGTGTTCCGTCCATGGCAGGTCCACTCGATCGACAACCATCTGGACCGGCTGGTCCAGTTCTTCCCAAAAGAAAGAAGTGCGCAGGCTGGTATAGATTTGCGCGACCTGCTCCCATGCGTGGCGGAGAGTCGCCGTGTTGGTGGCTGCGCCACACGGAAATGTCACCTGCTCGAGGTAGGCGCCGGAGTTCGGCGCGTAGAGCGTTTGAAAGAGCATGACTTCCTGCATCGGCGACAATGGATAAAGGTCTTCAACTTCAACGTCGTCTACGTTGGCGAGCAGTTGGTCCAACTGATCCTGATTGATTTCGACATCAGGGAAATCTGAAGGTGCATAGTCATTCTGCTCGTGCGTGCGGCAGTCGAGCACCAGTCTGCGCAATTCCGCGACAAAGTCCTCTGCTACTCGTTGAATCGTCTCCCGCTGATGCCGGTTTTCGCTGTAGGTCCAGGTCACACGCAATGCGCCGCCCTCGACGCGTCCATTGATCTCGAGCAGGTAACGCCGCCGATTGAGTGGGCCACACGTTGGACCAATCGACTCAACGGCCGTGTAATCGCCAAACTGCCCGAGATAGTTGAAAGACAGTTGCGCCTGTGGCAAGTCGCTGAGTCTCTGCCGCGTGGAGTGATCGTCAGACAAGTAACGCAGCACGCCGTAGCCGATACCGCGCCTGGGAATTCGTCGCAACTGTTCCTTGACGGATTTCAGTGTTTCGGCGGCACGCTTTTCCGGCTTGACCGTCAGGCAAACCGGGAAGATCGTGGTAAACCAGCCGACCGTGCGGCTCAAGTCCACGCCTTCGAACAAGTCCTCGCGACCATGACCCTCGAGGTCAAATAGCAGGTTCGTGTTGCCGGTCCATTTGGCTAGCGTCTGGCCGAGAGCTGCGAGCAAGGCATCATTCACCTGGGTGCGGTAAACCTTCGGCACCTCAGTCAAAAGCGAGCGTGTTTCTTCAGGCGTGAGCGCGACCTCGATGTGGTGAGTGGAAGCAACGGTGTTGTCGCCGCGTTCATGGTCCACCGGAAGCTCGAAGGTTTGCACCGGCCTTTGTAGCCAGAACGACAATTCCTGCAAGGCAGGCGCAGAACCGGCATACTGGAGCAGGCACTCCGCCCAACTCTTGAACGAAGTGGTCTTGGCGGGCAATTGCACCGGCTCGGCGCGGCTCAAGTGTTGGTAGCACGTTTGCAGATCTTCCATGAGAACGTGCCAGGAAACTCCATCGATTGCGAGATGATGGACGACGATGAAGAGGCGATCCTGATTCGGTGCGCCCAGCCGAAAGAGGACGACGCGGAGAAGTGGCCCTTCTTCAAGATCCAGAGTCGATTGGGCCAGTGTACATTCCTTCTCGATCGCGACCGTCTGGTTTGATGAGGATCTCAAATCAATTTCTCTGAATGGTACTCCGCCGGTGTACTCAGCGTGATGCTGTTCCTCGCTGCGCCGGAAGCGGAGTCGTAATGCATCGTGATGGCGCATGACATGGCCCACAGCTTCGCGCATGCAGTTGGCGTCAGTCGCTGGACTGACGGCGAGCAACGTGGCCTGGTTGAAGTGATGCGCTTCCGACAGTGATTGTTCGAAGAACCATCGCTGAATGGGTGTCAACGGCGCCGGACCCGCGATCGAACCTTGTTCCGCGGCAGTCGAGAGCAACGTCCTGGCGACCGTAGCGAGCTCGGCGATGGTTTGGTGCTGAAAGATTTGCTGCGGAGTAAGTTGCAGACCAGCGGCGCGTGCGCGCGCGATAATCTGAATGCTGAGAATGGAATCGCCGCCGAGCTCGAAGAAGTTGTCATGGATGCCGGCGCGATCGAGGCCAAGCACGTCGCACCAGATGCGCGCGAGTGTCTGCTCGGTCTCAGTCAGTGGAGCGACGTAAGTCTCTTCGAGCTCCGGATGTGTGCGATCGGGCGCAGGCAGCGCCTTCCGATCAACTTTGCCATTCGGCGTAAGAGACAACGAACCCAGCACCACGAACGCGGACGGGACCATGAATTCCGGCAAGCGTTCCTGCAAAAAAGCGCGCAGTTGCGGCACGAGCTTCCGTGCGACGTCGCGGCGTAACGGGTTGTTGGCCAGGTGTGAAAGATCTTTGCGCGTTAACGGATCGAAAGGAAAGCTGACGAAAGCATTTGTATTGTGACGCACGAACGCGACGTCGAATTGCCCGTCGCGCCGGTGCCGGGCCCAGCTCACGACCACGTGGTAAGGCAATTCATTTTCCAAGGCCCAGAGATCGTGCGGATCGATCGCGGCATTCCTTTCACACAAATCTGCGGCCAGCGGAGGCGAATCATCACGCTCCACCATCTCCACGAGGTTGTACTCGGACAACAAGCGCGCATTTGCCACTCGCGACAATCCCAGCACCGTCGGCTGCTCTCGTTGAAGAATGCGGCGTACTGCGTCCACGTCCCATCGATTTTCCCTCCAGTCGATCCATTCGGGCTGAAGAGTTTGACGAGATACTGGCCCAACGTGAAGCACGACTTGATAGCGAAAGCGCGTGAGCTCGTTGCGCTCTTGTCCACGCTTGGGAAACACTTCGACGTGACTGACTTCAGGAACGCGCTCCGGCATCGAGGTAAAGAACTTTGGATCCAGAACGAGCTCAGTCTCGTGGGCCATCGCCGTCTGGGCCCGTTCCCGCAACTCCTCTGTAGTGGTCGAATTGCCGGCGTGTGAGAACTCGATCGACGTGTGCAATACTTCGAGTAGCGGCAGGCTGCGGACGTCGCCAAGGAAGATATGACCGCCCGGGCGCGTAGCACGCACCGCGCCTTCGATTACGCGCTGCAAATAATCTACGTTGGGAAAGTATTGGACGACGGAATTGAGAATGACGAGGTCAAACGATCCTCGTTCGATATCGGAGAAGTCGTCTGCCGTGCGCTGCAAGAGCTTGACTTGGGGAAGCGGTTGCGTCATCACCTGCCGGATGTACCCAAGCGCCGTCGACGAGAAATCAGTGCCCCAGTAAGCGGAACAATTCGCGGCCAGTCGGAATAACAACAGACCCGTTCCACAACCAATCTCCAGCACTCGTTGGGGCGCGAGAGCGTTGAGATGGTCCAACGTGTCCTCGAGCCACTCGCGCATATCGGTTTCAGGGAGCGGCGCGCCGGTGTAGCTGCTGTTCCAACCGGTGATGTTGAACGTCGGATCGCCGTTCTCCGCGAACTGGTGGTAAACGTGATCGTCAAAAATCTTCTGCCAGTTGTTTACCTGGTGCTGAGCGATTTCTCCCACGTCTGTTCCATTCGTTGGTCCATCTGCTGCTTTCGGCACGACATAGGCCACCAATCGCTTATCTCCATGCGCGTCGCGACGGGCCACGACGACCGCTTCCTGCACCGCGGGATGTTGGCCGAGATCCGCCTCGATTTCCCCCAGCTCAACGCGGAAGCCCCTGACCTTGACTTGTTCATCCATCCGGCCGAGAAACTCGATGTCGCCAGTCGAGCGCCAGCGCACGAGGTCGCCCGTCTTGTACAGCCGAGCTTCAGGATCGTTCGCAAATGGGTGAGACACGAACTTTTCTTGCGTGAGCGCAGGCCGTCGCAGATAGCCGGTGGCAAGGCCGTCACCGCCGATGTACAACTCACCCGGCACGCCTATCGGAACCGGCTCGAGACGCGGATCGAGAACGTAGAGTTGCGTGTTGGCGATTGGCCGGCCAATGGGAATCGTCGTCGCTCCTTCAGGCACATCTTTTATGTGATAACAAGCGGCGAAGGTTGTGCTTTCGGTTGGACCATAGCCGTTCAGCAAGCGGGCGGGCGCGCCTTTTTCGAGCACCTCGCGAGCCCAGTTCGGATCGACCGCCGATCCGCCGACGAGGAG
>JADMIO010854432.1_pt1 | contig 46703 bp, 21 predicted proteins | sample 8958161 | NCBI WGS metagenome assembly JADMIO01 (sample SAMN16585339, study PRJNA669376) | soil metagenome | isolation source: Crop rotation soil | place: USA: Cullars Rotation, Alabama | collected 2011
GACAACTTGTCCACGTGGAATTCTAAGCTTAGGATCCCAATGTGCTGGAAAGGGGCCAAGGAGCACCACGAGATCTGGTACGAGGAGGTCAAGGCCGGCAAGTCGCAGCAGCACTTCGCGAACGACGTGCCGAGCGACGTCAAGGCGCGGGTCGAAGAGGCGATCAGGGCCGCCTGATTGGCGGCTCAAAAGAGGAGGATGGCAAGCATGAAGGTGCGCGATTTGTGGAGTACGCTGGCGATGGGCACGGCCGCGGTGGCGCTGGGCGCGAGCCTCGCCTACGCGAAGCTGCCGACGCCGCCGATGGACGACGCCGCCAAGGCGAAGGCGGAGGAAGCCAAGGCGAAGGCGGCCGAGGCTACCAAGAAGGCGCGCGAGCAGGAGGAAAAGGCCATGGACCGGGTGGTCGATCGCTACAAGAAGGAGAAGGGCATGACCACCGCCGCGGCCAAGACGACTGCACCGGTGAAGGCGGAGAAGAAGAAGTAGCGTCGCGCACGCCAGGGGATCGAAAAAGCCCGGGCTCGCCCGGGCTTTTTTGCGCCTGCCGCCGGTCGGGGCCGGGTCCTACTGCTCGAATTTCGGGTTGATGAGGTTCTCGAACGAGAACACCTCGTCCCACTTCTGCTGCGTGAGGAGCTTGCGCTCCGTTACCACGATGTCGTGGAGCGACTTGCCCGTCACGTAGCCCTCATGCGCGATCTCGGCGCACAGCTTGTAGCCGAGCGAGGGCTTGAGCAGCGTCACGATGCCGAGGGAGTTGAGCACCATGTCGCGCGTGCGCTCGGCGTTCGCCGTAATGCCCACGATGCAGTTCGCGCGCAGGCTGTTGACGGCGCGTTCCATCGTGGCGATGGAGGAGAACAGCGCAAACGTGATCACCGGCTCCATGACGTTCAGCTGAAGCTGGCCGGCGGAGGCGGCGAGCGTGACCGTCAGGTCGAGGCCGATCACCAGGAAGCCGACCTGGTTCACGACCTCGGGAATCACCGGGTTCACCTTGCCGGGCATGATCGAGGAGCCGGGCTGCATTTCCGGGAGGTTGATCTCGTTCAGCCCCGCGCGCGGCCCCGAGGCGAGCAGCCGGATGTCGTTGCAGATCTTGGTGAGCTTGGCCGAAGTGCGCTTGAGCACTCCCGAGAGCAGGACGTAGGCCCCGGTGTCGGAGGTCGCCTCGACGAGGTCCCCTGCCAGGATGAACTTGCGGCCGGTAATCTCCGACAGGTGCCGGGTGGCGAGCTCGGGATAGCCGGGCGCCGCGGTCACCGTCGTCCCGATCGCGGTTGCCCCGAGGTTGATCTCGTGCAGGAGCTGGCGCACCTCCACGATGCGTTGCACCTCCTCACCGATGGTCGTCCCCCAGCCGTGGAATTCGGCGCCCAGGCTCATCGGCACCGCGTCCTGGAGGTGGGTCCTGCCCATCTTGAGGACCTTCTCGAGCTCGCGGCCCTTGGCGAAGAAGGCTTCCTGCAGCTGCCGCAGGGCTTCCATGTAGCTTTCCAGCCGCATGATGAGGCCCAGTCGCAGCGCCGTCGGGTAGATGTCGTTGGTGGACTGCCCGAAATTGACGTGGTCGTTGGGATTGACGTGCTGGTACTCGCCCTTGCGGTGGCCGAGGCTTTCCAGCGCGATATTGGCGATCACCTCGTTCGCGTTCATGTTGGTGGAAGTGCCGGCGCCGCCCTGGATGAAGTCGGTCACGAACTGGTCGAGCAGCTCCCCGGCGATCAGCCGGTCGCAGGCCGCGATGATCGCATCGGCGATCCGGCGGTCGAGAACGCCGAGGTCGCGGTTCGCCATGGCGGCTGCCTTCTTGACGTAGCCGAACGCCCGGATGAAGCTGGGCTCGCTCGATATCGGCAGGCCGGTGATGTGGAAGTTCTCCTTCCCGCGCAGGGTCTGCACGCCGTAGTAGGCGTCGTCGGGGACGGCCTTTTCTCCGAGAGAGTCTCGTTCGAGGCGCGGCATGGGTGCTGCTCCTTCAGGGCTGCGGAATGGAAACGGGCGGGCGGCTTTGCGAGGCCGGCCCGCCCGCGTGTCCGGGCTGGTGTCGCCGCGCGCTCAGCGGATGGCAAGCATCCACGGCACGCCGATCACCAGGAACGCGGCGAAGAAAATGACGCCGAAGATCGCCCCGAGCCGCCAGTAGTCGGCCGGCGGCAGAAAGCCGCTGCCGTAGTAGACCGGGCTCGGGCCGGATGCGAAAGGCGTGATGATGCCCATGATGCCGAGCTGGAGGCACAGGGCGAGCGCCAGCGTTTCCATGTTGACGCCGCTGATCGTGGACCCCACGGCAATGAGCACCGGGATCAGGGCCGTCACGTGGGCGGTAACGCTGGCGAACAGGTAGTGCCCGAAAAAGTTGATCAGCAGGAGGGCCGCCACTGCCATGGTGGGCGAGACGTTCGCCACCGGTCCGGAAATCGTGTCGGCGAACCACTTGACGAAGCCCACCTGGCTCAGGCCGCCGGCCAGCGCGACCAATGTCGCGAACCACGCCAGCGTGTTCCAGGCCGCCTTGTTGGCGGTGATGTCGTCCCACGTAACGACCTTGAAGAGGATCATGAGGGAGATCACGACGAGCGCAGCCGTGGTGGCGTCCATGATGTCGCCGCCGAAAATCCACAGCAGGAGCGCGACCACGACGAGGATGCCCAGAATGACCTCGCGCCGGCTCAATCCCCCCATCTTCTCGAGCTCCTTCGCCGCCCACGCGGGCACCTCGTCGCTTTCCTTTACTTCGGGCGGATAGATCCAGTAGACGAGCAGCGGCAGCGTGGCGAGCAGCAGGATGCCGACCGGCGCGAACGCAACGAACCAGTCGAGCCACTCCAGCTCGATCTTCGCGGTCTTGCGGACGAGCTCCGCTGCCAGCAGGTTGGGCGCGAGGGCGGTAAGAAACATCGAGCTGGTTATGCAGACCGCCGCTATGGCAACCCACATCAGGTATGACCCGACCCGGCGCATGGAAGGATCGTTGGGCTTGGAGTCATAGAGGGCCGGGAGATTGCGGATGATCGGGTATATGGTTCCGCCGCTGCGCGCCGTGCTGGACGGCGTAAAAGGGGCGAGCAGCGTGTCGGCGATGACTACCGCATAGCCGAGGGTGAGCGTCTTGCGCCCCATTGCCTTCACCAGCAGCAGGGCGATGCGCCGCCCGAGGCCGGTCTTCTCGTAACCGAGCGCGAACATGAAGGCGCCGAAGATGAGCCACACCGTCGTGTTCGAGAAGCCCGAGAGTGCCCAGGCCAGCGCGGCGCGTGCGGGATTGAACCCGGTCTTCGCCAGCTGCTCCGGGCTGTAGAGCACGTACTCGCAGAGCACCGCCACGAGGGTGACGCCGATGAGCCCGATCGCGCCGCCGGGGAGCGGCTCGAACATGAGCCCGACGATCACGCCCATGAAGATGGCGAAGAAGTACCAGGCGTGCTGGGGCAGCCCCTCGGGAGCGGGAATCAGGGCAATGATGAAAGCGACGGCGATCGGGGCCAGCGCCGTCCACGGGATGTTGAGACCATCGCTGGTGCCGGCCGCGGCCGGCGCGTTTGGCGCAGTGCTCATGTATCCCTCCCTTCGAACAATGCGAAGACGTTCGCGTCAGAAGCCCACGGCGAGCAGCAGCCACGCCGCGGCCAGCGTGCCGAGCAGCGCCCCGCCGTAGGCCGCGGCCATGGCCCCGGTCCCGGCGTGGACGCCGAGGTCATGCAAGCCGTGGTAGACGCGGTGCGCGGCATGGAACAGGAACAGCGAGATCACCGCGAGCACGAGCGCTTTTCCGAGCCAGTGCTGGGTGAACGCGAGGATGCGCGAGTAGTCCAGCGCCTCCGGGGGCATCCATACGCCGACGGGGGTGATGATCCCGGTGATGAGTATCAGGATCGGCGCGACGAGGGCGGAGAGCACGCCGCCCGCGCCGAACAGCGACCAGAAAATGGGCTCGTGGGATTTCTTCATGTCACATCCACCGCACGATGATGTAAATCAGGACCGAGGCGCCCAGCGTTGCGAGCCAGCCGCCGGCGGCGATGGCCAATTCGGGTACCGGGCGGCCGCCGATGCGCAGGTCGGGCGCCGTCTTGGGCGAAACCTTCCACCAGGTGTAGGCATGGTAGGAAACGGTCAGGAGCGCGAGCCAGTGGAACACGATGGAGCCCGGGGCCGTCAGGGCCGCACGCCAGCCTTCCCATGCCGCCGGCCCCTGGCTCAACCGGAGCAGGCCGACCAGCAGGATCAGGGCATAGATGCCGAGGAACACGGCGCTCGCTTCGCGGATCATGTAGCGCTTGAAGTAGGGATTGCGGCGCCACCAGCCGTCCATGGGGCGCGTGTAGGTCCGAAGCTGTGGCATCAGCTTCCTCCCTTGGGCATGAGGAGCTTCAGCACGCCGAAATAGTCCATCGTGCTGTTCACCTTGTTCTGGTTGATCGCGCGGGCCGGGTCGACGTGCTTGGGGCATACCTCGGAGCAATAGCCCACCAGCGTGCAGCCCCAGACGCCTTCCTCCGCGTTCAACACCTCCGCGCGCTCGTCCCAGCCGCGGTCGCGCGAGTCGTTGTTGTAGCGGTGCAGCAGCGCCAGCACCGCCGGGCCGGTGAATCCCGGCTTGAGGCCGTACTGCGGGCAGGCGGCGTAGCAGAGCAGGCAGTTGATGCACTGTGAATACTGGTAGTACTTGTGAAGCTGGTCCGGCGTCTGCAGGTGCTCGCCGTCCTTCACGTCCTTCTCTTCGCGCGGCACGATGTAGGGCTTGATCGATTCGAGCTTCTCGAGGAAATCGGTCTGGTCGATCACGAGGTCGCGCACGACCGGGAAATGGTTGAGGGGCTCGATGCGCACCGGGCCGGGGTAGTAATTGCGCAGGAACGTGTGGCAGGAGAGCTCCGGCTTGCCGTTCACCATTTTGCCGCAGCTTCCGCAGATCGCCATGCGGCACGACCAGCGGAAGGTGAGGCTGCCATCGAGGTGATCCTTGATGTACTGCAGGCCCTGCAGCACCGAAGTATCGTCGGAGAACGGAACCTTGAAGGACTGGAAGCGCGGCTCGGTATCGCGCTCGGGGTTGTAGCGCAGCACCTCGATCTCGATCGTGCGGGTATCGGCCATGCGTGCTTCCTCGTTGCCCACTCGGTTTCCTCTCAGTCTTCCCTCAGGTCAGCTCGACGTACTTACCTTCGCCGCCGTACACCCGCGCCTTGGGCGGCGACTTGGTGATGGTGACGGGGGTGTATTCGAGGCGGGGCGGACCGTCTCCCGTGCGGTGCGCGAGCGTGTGCGTCAGGAAATTGTCGTCGTCGCGCTCCGTGTGCTCGTCGAGCCAGGTGTGCGCGCCGCGCGATTCCTTGCGGTTCAATGCGGAATGCGCGATCACCTCGGCGATCTCGAGCATGAAGCCGAGCTCGATCGCCGACAGCCACTCGGTGTTGAAAGCGCGGTTGCGATCGTCGAGCTTGAGCCCGCGCCGGTAGCGCTCGCGCAGCGCCCCGAGCTTCGCGCACGTCGCCTGCATGGTGTCCGCCTTGCGATAGATGCCGACGCCGGTTTCCATGGCCTGATGCATCTCGTCGCGGAGCGTCGCGAAGCGTTCGCCGTTGTCGCGTCCCAGCAGGGCGACGAACCGCGCCTGCGCGGCCTCCGCCTGCTTGCGGGCGGCGTCGTTCCGGGCGGCCGGCGCCGCCTTCGCGTACTGCGCGGCCTGCTCGCCGGCGACCCTCCCGAACACGACGATCTCGGCGAGCGAATTGGAGCCGAGGCGGTTGGCGCCGTGGATGCCCACGCTGGAGCACTCGCCCGCGGCGTAGAGGCCCTTGAGGGGCGTCTCGGTGCGCGCGTTGCAGAGGATGCCACCCATCGTGTAGTGCATGGCGGGGCGCACCGGGATCGGAGCCTCGACGGGATCGACCCCCACGAAGGTCTTGGCCACCTCGGTGATGAGCGGCAGGCGCTCGTGGATCCGGGCTGCGCCCAGGTGACGGAGATCCAGCCAGACGCAGGTGCCCAGAGGAGTGCTCGCCGTCCGCCCTTTCTGGTCCTCGTGCCAAAACGCCTGCGACAGGCGGTCGCGCGGGCCGAGCTCCATCGCCTTCGGGCGCGGCGACGGGTCGGGCGGGCCGAGGCCGTAGTCCTGCAGATAGCGATATCCGTCCTTGTTGGTGAGGATTCCGCCTTCGCCGCGGCAGCCTTCCGTGATGAGCACCCCGCTGCCGGGCAGCGCGGTCGGGTGAAACTGGACGAATTCCATGTCGCGCAGGGGCACGCCGTGATGGAACGCCATGCCCATGCCGTCGCCGGTGACGATGCCGGCGTTCGTGTTCTGGCCGAAAACGCGCCCGGCGCCCCCGGTGCAGAGGATCGCCGCCTTGCATTGGAAGAGGTAGAACTCGCCGGAGGCGATGTCGATCGCGACCACGCCCTGCACCCGCCCGTCTTCGACGACCAGGTCGGCGCAGAAGAACTCGTCGTAGCGCTTGATCGACGGGTACTTGAGCGAGGTCTGGAACAGCGTGTGCAGCATGTGGAAGCCCGTCTTGTCCGCGGCGAACCACGTGCGCTGGACTTTCATGCCGCCGAAGAAGCGCACGTTGACGTGGCCGTCGGCGGTGCGGCTCCACGGGCAGCCCCAGTGCTCGAGCTGCGTCATCTCGTCGGGGCACCGGCTGACGAAGAACTCGACGACATCCTGGTCGCACAGCCAGTCGCCGCCGCCGACCGTGTCGTCGAAATGGATGTTGAAGCTGTCGTTGTCGCGGATGGCGCCGGCCGAGCCGCCCTCGGCGGCGACGGTGTGGCTGCGCATGGGAACGACCTTGGAGACGAGCGCCACGCGCAGACGCGGATCCGTTTCCGCTACGGCGATCGCGGCGCGCAATCCGGCGCCGCCTCCGCCCACTACGACTATATCGGTCTCGACTACCTGCATTCGACTCCTCCTACTTCTTCTGCGCGCCCCTGGCCGGCGCAGGCGTGGCGGCCACCGGAATCTTCACCGGGTTCTTCCAGCGTGCGGCCGCGAGCTCGCCCTGCCGGGCATAGTCGAGCGCCTCGCCCAGCACCATGGCCGCCTCCTGCGGCGCATGGAACCCCATCGAGTTCTCCGCGGCGATGAAGTCGAGCCGCCACTGCGCCTTGCGCTGCAGCTCCAGCGCCGGCTGCAGCTGCGCGTCGGTGGCGCCTTCCTTTTTCGCGGCGACGATGGCGTCGATCAGCGCCACGATCGCCGTGCCGCCGCGCTGCATCAGCTCGTGGTTGCGCGTCTGGATCTGGTCCACGCGCGCCTTGATCTCGTCCTCGGGCAGCCGGTGGCAGGTCTGGCACGCGCTCGCGATGTTGAGCAGCGGGCTGCGCACCCAGTGGTCGGAGATCTTCGTTGCGCCGTCGCGCTTGTATGGCATGTGGCAATCGGCGCACGCGACGCCCGAGCGCGCGTGCACCCCCTGGCTCCAGAGCTCGAACTCCGGATGCTGGGCCTTGAGGATCGGCGCGCCGGTTTCCGAGTGCTTGTAGTCGAAGAAGCGCGCGCCGTCCGCAAACTTGGTTCCATCCCAGAATTTTTCGATGTCGCCGGCGCGCATGCCCTTGCCCCACGGGAAGGTGAGCGGCATCTGCGACGAGCAATAGTACTCGACGTGACACTGCCCGCAGACGTAGGAGCGCATCTCGGTGCGCGAGGCGTCGGCGTTGGGATCGTAGGGACGGGCTTTGTCGCCCTCGCGCCAGCGCACGACCGAAGGCAGATGCGGGACGGGCGCCTCGGAGGCGGCGAGCGCCTGGATGCCTGCGACGAACCCGGGGCGCGTGACGCGCAGCTGCATGGTCTTCGGGTCGTGGCAGTCCCCGCAGCTGACCGGATGCGCGTGTCCCGAGTCGTGCAGCTTTTTGTTGAGGTCCTGGTAGGAGAACTTATAGCTCGCCGCGAGACCCTTGGCCGCGTCCCCATTGCCGAGCTCGCGGTAGAGCGGCATGACCGAGGCGTGGCAGTGCAGGCACGAGCCCGTCTGCGGCTTCGTCAGGCGCTTCGTGGCCTCCTGGTCGGACAGCATGAAGGCGTGGCCGCGGCGATCGCGATAGTCGATGGAAAACGCGTAACCCAGGAACATGCGTTTCAGCCACGGATCGCGGTCGATCTTCTGGTCGGGCAGCGCCTCGCTGCCGCCGTGGCCGCCGTACTTGGTGCGAGTCGTCTGCGCCGTCAGGAGATAGGAGTCGTACTGCTTGGGCCAGTTGACGCCCCACTGCTTCGGATCGGTGGTGTCCTCGTTGACCTCCGTCAGGCGCACGTGGATGTTGCGCGCCTCGCTCTTGCGCTGGAAGATGTTCACGAGCAGGGCGGTGACGAGCGCCGTCGCCGCGGCGACGGCGACGATCGTGAGGATCATTCCCGCGCGCCCGGCGCCCCGCTGCTTGTTCCTCATCAGGTCCTCCCTATGGTCGAACGTCCGCCCGCCGGCCGATACCCGTCGTGTCGCCGTGCCCGACCGAACGATGGCAATGCACGCAGCTCAGGTCGCCCCCGGCGCCGGCTACCTGCTGGTGCACCAGGTCGCGGTGGCAATCGACGCAGTTCTCCTGCAGGACCCTGCTCGCCTTGGCAGTGATCGTGATCGGCTCGTGGAAATTCTGCAGCGTGAACGCCTTCGAATGGTGGTAGCCGTTCTCCGCCTTGGCGAAGTACTTGGCGAGGAAGCCATGGGGGAGGTGGCAGTCGACGCAGGTGGCGACGCCGTGGTGGCTGGCCTTCTGCCACGAGTCGAACTGCGGCTGCATGATGTGGCAGTTGGCGCAGACCGCGGGGTCGTCCTTCATGTAGGAGAGCCCCTCGGCGTAGAGGAAGGTGAAACCGCCGATGCCCGCAAGCAGGCCCAGCAACACTGCGAGCACGAACGCGGCGGCATTGCGCTGCCCGTCGTCGGCCATACGCCAGTTGACCCTCCTGGACGGAGCTTAGGGAAGGCCCTGTACGCGAGCCATTGGCCTTTGGTGCAGGCACGTCGCGAGCGCGGGCGGGCCACCCGCCGGAGCGATCGATGGATATAATCGGCGACAGATGAAGCTCACGAAATACGTCAAGTTCCGCGAGGAAAAATTCGGCGGGGTGCTGTTCGAAACACGCTCCGAGAAGGTCTACACGTTGAATCCCACCGCGACGGCCGTCGTCCGCGAAATCCAGGCGGGCGGCGATGAAGCCGGCATTCCCGCGCGGCTCAAGGAACGCTTTCAGGACCAGAGCGGCGCGATCGAGCGCGAAGCGGCGGCGTTCATCGCCGAGCTGCGGCAAAAAGGATTGGTGGAGGACTGATCGGGTGAGCGCGGCGGCCAGCTCCGGCGCAGGCTCCCCGGTACCGGCGACCACGCCGGCCGCCACCGGCTCGGGGGACCTCGGCGCGCCGCTCTACGTCGCGTGGCAGGTCACCAACGAGTGCAATTTCGCCTGCCTGCACTGCATCGAGGAAAGCGGCCCGGGCAAGGCGTTCAAGGACGAGCTCACCGACGAGCAGGTGTTCGGCGTCCTCGAGCAGATGATGGCGCTCGAGGTGCCTTACCTCTCGTTCTCGGGCGGCGAGCCGATGCTGCATCGCCGCTTCTTCGATATGGTGGGCTACATCTGCAGCCGCAACGGGCAGCTCAAGGTCGAGACCAACGGCCACTACCTCACGCCGGAGAATTGCGCCCGGCTGAAGGAGCTCGGCGTGAAGGCGGTGCAGGTGAGCCTGGACGGCGCCTCGCGCGAGACCTTCAACCGCATGCGCATCCACGGCGATTTCGACCGGACGGTGCAGGGCGTGCGCAACCTGCAGGCGGCCGGGGTGCCGATCGAGATCAACTACTCGCCGACCTCGTTCAACGCCCACGAGATCGGCCCGGCGGTGGATCTCGCGGCGGAGCTCGGCGCCTACAGCTTCTACACGGGGCGCACGATGTACACCGGCAACGCGGTCAAGACGTGGCGGCGCATGGCGCCCTCGGAGCCGCAGTATGGGACCTTTTTCGAGACGCTCCACCGCAAGACCGAAGAGTACCGCGGTCGGATGCGCGTGTACTTTCACGAGATGGGGCTGCTCGAGGAGCTGCGCTATCGGCTGCATCACCCCGCCGCGCTGCTGATCGTGCTGCCCAACGGGCTGGTGAAGCTCATCAACGCGCTGCCGTTCGTGTGCGGCGACCTGAGGCGCCAGACGCTGGCCGAGATCTGGGCGCATTTCCAGCAGGCCTGGCAGGATCCGCGCGTGGCCGAATTCGTCGAGGACCTTGCGCGCGACCCGGCCAGGACGGCGTCCCTGCACAAATGGGTCTATCTCTGAGAAGCTCGACGATTCCCCACCAGCGCCCGCGCGCCGGGGAGTCGTCCTGGCGCGTGCTGTGGCGCATCGCGAGCCTCGTCCGCTACCGGTTTTTCCTGTCCGCCGGACTGCTGCCGTATCTGCTCGGTGCCACGTGGGCCTACGCCATGGCGGGCGCGTTCGACGCGCCGCTGTTCTGGAGCGGGTTGGGCGGGGTCGTGCTCGCTGTCGTCGGCGTCGAGTGCTTCAACGAGTATTTCGACGCGCAGATGGGCACGGACCGCATTTTCAATCCCGCCGACGTGCCGCCGGTGACGCGGGCCGTGTTCTGGATCGGCACCCTCGCGTTCTTGGGAGCGCTGGGCGTCGGCGCCTACCTCGCATGGCGGCTGGGCTGGCCCATCCTCGCGTTTGCGCTGCTGGGGGGCGCCGCGGCGGTTTTCTACGAGGCGCCGCCGCTGCGCTGGTCCTATCGCGGCCTGGGTGAAGCGATGATCGCGCTTTCGTACGGTCCCTGGATGGTGCTCGGCAGCCTCTACCTGCATACCCGGGCGCTCTCGTGGGGGGTGTTCTGGGCTTCGCTGGTGCCGGGCCTGCTGATCATGGCACTCGCGGTGGTGAACGCCATTCCCGACTACCACCAGGACCGGCTGGTCGGAAAGCGCAACCTCGTCGTGCGCCTGGGACGCCGGGGCGGCGTGCGCCTGTATGTGGCGCTGGCGGCCGCCGGACTCGCTACCGCAGCGGCGGGCGTGGCGGCTGGCATCTTCCCCGTCGCCTGCCTTGCTGCGCTGCTCGCGGCGCCGTTGCTCGTGACCAGCGCGCGCATCGCGCTGAAAACCTATGAATCGCCGCGCCAATTCGTGCCGGCGATACGCGCGGTGGTGAGCTGCTATCTCCTGGCCGTGGGCCTCTTCGGCGCCGGCATGCTGATCCGCACATAACCGCTCGCCGTGGAAAACTGCATTGACAGCCTGCGCGCCCCATTGCTGGTTTCGTGGCAGCTCACGCGCGACTGCGACCTGGCCTGCCTGCACTGCTGCACCGACTCGGCGCCGGGCAAACGGCTTCCCGACGAGCTCGACGCAGGAGAAGCCTTGCGTATCGCGGCGGACATTGCCGCAAGCGAAGTGCCCTACGTCATGCTCTGCGGCGGGGAGCCGCTCGTCGTGCCGCATTTCTTCCCGCTGGCCGAGGCGCTGGGCGGCGCCGGTGTGCGGCTCAAGGTGGAGACCAATGGCCAGCGCTTCGATGCGCCGGCCGCCGAGCGGCTCGCCCGGCTGCCCGTGCGCTCGGTTCAGGTGAGTCTCGACGGCGACAGCCAGGAGGTCTACGGCCGGCAGCGCCCGGGTGGATCGCTCGCACGAGCACATGCCGCGTGCCGGGCGGTGCGTGCCGCCGGGCTGCCTTTGGAAGTGACGTTTGCGCCCACGCGGCTCAACCTGAACGAGGCCGAGGCCGTCATCGCGCGCGCGCGCGCGCTGGGCGCCTTCCGCTTCAATTCCGGGCGGCTGATGCGAGTGGGGACCGCGGCGCGCCACTGGCAGCGGCTCGAGCCCCCGCCGGAGGCCTGGGAGCGCCTGCGGGCGCTCTTCGCGCGCGAGGCGCTGAGCGGCGGAATGGAAATCTGCTGCGAGCCGTTCACGCTGGAGGAGGGCCTGCGCGACAGCCTGGCGGAGCCGCCTGCGACGCTGCTCGTCCTGCCGAACGGATGGGTCAAGGTCGCGGCCGCATTGCCGCACGTATGCGCCGACCTGCGGCGCTGCAGCCTCCACGAAGCCTGGGAGGCCTATCGCCGGGCGTGGCAGGATGCCGTCATCATGCAGGCGGGACGCGAGGCTGTTGCCAACGAGAACGGCCACGGCACCGCGAACCGGTGGCTGATGCTGCACCCCGCCGGCGCCTGATGGGTGCGGCGCGGGCTGGTATGGTTTAGACGGGAGAGGAGGGGGCATGGCAACGGAACCGGGCAACACGCAGGGCGGAATCATCAAGCGGACATGGCGGCGGCTGCGGCGGCCGAGCGTCCACTGGTCGGTATTGAGCCTGCTCGTGCTGGGCGCCCTGGCAGGCCTTGCCGCGACCGTCGGGACCCAGGTGATGGTCAAGGTCACCGGCACCGACAAGTTCTGCGGCACCGCCTGCCACTCGATGCAGTGGGCGGCGGCCGAGCACCGCGCCAGCGTGCACGGCGTCAATCGCACCGGCGTCAAGGCCGGCTGCCACGACTGCCACATCCCGCACCGTTACCCGGAGCTGCTCTGGTACAAGGCAAAGGCGGGAATCAAGGACGCGATCGGCGAGATGCGGGGCATCATCGCCACCGAAGAGAAGTTCAAGCAGGAGCGCCTGCGCATGGCGAAGGAGGTGTGGGCGGAATACAAGGAGAACAACTCCCGCAACTGCCGCTACTGCCACCAGTTCTCGAAGGAGGTGGTCGCCAAGCAGAGGGATTTCGTGCAGCCGATGCACGAGCAGGTGCTCCAGGGCAATGCGACCTGCGTCGACTGCCACAAGGGGGTGGCGCACAGCGCCCCCGCCGAGTGAGTCTTGGAGGTGTCGCGGAACTCTGCTATCCTCTATGACGATCGCTTGGAAATTCGGGAGGTAACATGAACGACATGAACCTGAATTCGAAGACCGAGAAGCGCGAGCAGGACCTCAAGGAAACGAAGCCGGCCGAGCGGCTCACCTGGGAGACGCCCAAGATGGAGGACGTGTCCGAGCAGGTGATGGCCCAGCCGTATATCCGCTTCACCTGATCCGTATCTAGCACTTCGCCTGGTTTCAATGCCGGGGCGCGCCGTAGCAGACTACGGCGCGCCCCTTTTTATTGCCTGGCAGCTCACCAATCGCTGCACCGCACGCTGCCTCGCCTGCTGCGAGGAATCCGGACCCGACAAGGCCTGGCGCGACGAGCTGACGCGCGCCGAGGCCCTGGACCTCGCCCGGCGCATCGTCGACGCCGGCATTCCCTACGTCGCCTTCGGCGGCGGCGAGCCGTTGGGTGCGCCCCATTTCTGGGAGGTGCTGGACGTGCTGACCGCGGGCGGGGTCGCGCTCAAGATCGAGACCGACGGTTCGCACATCGACGATGCCGCGGCCGGCAGGCTGGCGGGGCTCGGCGTCGAGTGCATACAGATCTCGGTCGATGGCTCGACCGCAGCGACGCACGAAGCAGCGCGTCCGGGATCGAGCTTCGAGGCTGCCGTGGGCGCGATCCGGCGCCTGGTCGCGCGCGGCCGCCCCCCGCAGCTCGTGTTCGTGCCGACCCGGCTCAACCTGGCCGATATGGGCCCGACCTACGACCTGGCGGTCGACCTGGGTTGCAGTGCGTTTGTCACCGGCCCCCTGATGCGGATCGGGCGTGCGGCGGCGGACTGGGGGCGCCTCGGTTACGGCGAGGACGAGTGGGCTGCGGCCGTCCGGGCGCTGCACGAACGGTCAGGGCCCAACGCCGCGGCAACGCCGGTTTCGGTGTATCCGTGGGACATCCTTACCGAGATGGAAACGCGCCTCGCAAGCCCGCAGGCGATGCTGCTCGTCGTCCCGAACGGAAAAGTGAAGCTCCTCAACGCCCTGCCGTTCGCACCCGCGGACCTGCGGCGCGACTCGCTAGAAGCGGCCTGGCGCGCCTACCAGGCGGCCTGGGAGGCGGAGGAGGTGCGCCGGTTCGTGGGCGCCTGTCGTAGCGATCTCGGGCTCCTCCGGCATGCGAATGAAACCTGGTCGCTGGTTGCGGGGTGACAACACCTGTACCAAAGTGCAATGGCTTGATGAATCAGCACTATAGACTGTGACAAGGGCAACGAAGTATCCTGCCAGCAACAAGGGAGGCGGGGTTGTTTCTGAATACCCGTTGGGCGTTGCAGGTCCTGGCCGTTCTGGCCGTTTTTGTAGTTTTGTCACTACCGGGCACGGCGAACGCGCAGTCGGCGGATGAGATCCGCGACGGCAAGTTCTGCGCCAATTGCCACCAGAATGCGCTCGTAATCTGGGCCGGCAAGCACGGCACCAAAGCCGACAGCCGCGCCCCAATCAGCGTCGGCTGCGCAATGTGCCACGGCGATCCCTCCGAGCACGTGAAGAGCCCGGCGAACCCGATACCGAAGCGCTTCAGCAAGATGCCCTCGGCGGAAAAGAACGAGGTCTGCACCACGTGTCACCAGGGCAGCGCCCGCACCCATTGGGCGAGCAGCGCGCACGCGAGGAACGACGTTTCCTGCTCCTCCTGCCACAAGGTCCACACCGCGCATGACGCGTCGCGCGACAAGCTGACCCAGGCCGATGTCTGCTTCTCCTGCCACAAGGACCTGCGCGCGCTGACTCTGCGCACCTCGCGCCATCCCATCCGCGAAGGCATGGTCGCCTGCTCCGACTGCCACAACCCGCACGGCTCGGTCGGCCCGAGCATGGTCAAGCGGGACAACATCAACGACACCTGCTACACGTGCCACATGGAGAAGCGCGGGCCGTTCGTGCGCACGCACCAGCCGGTGCAGGAAAACTGCGCGATCTGCCACAACCCGCACGGCACGAGTCTGCCGAACCTGCTGCGCACGCGCCCCCCGTTCCTCTGCCAGTCGTGCCACGAGCCGACGAGCCACCGCGGCAACGTCGCAAAGCTCGGCGTGGCGCCGGGCACCGCGGCGAACACCGTCGCACGCGGTTGCCTGAACTGCCACACGAATATCCACGGGACGAACAATCCCACCACCGACGCCGGCGAGCGGACGTTCCGGCGTTGATCGATGGCGAGGCACGCGGACATGACCAGGCACGGCGCGCTTGCAACGGGGATCGCGGCCCCATTGTTCGCGGTGGTGCTTGCAGCGCCGCTGGTGACCCCAGTACCGGCGCAGGCGCAGGAAATCTCCGCGCCCTACGGGCAACTGAACACCGGCGGCAACGTCGTGGGCGTGGGGCTCGGCTACGCGGACGTGGATGGGCGGCGCTTCGGCCAGTTCAACGGCATCACCGACAGCGGCTTCTCCGGCCTGCTCGACTTCAGCCTGGCGAAGCGCGACGACGAGACGGGGACGTGGCTGGGCTTTTTCGGCCGCAACCTAGGCCTCGACAACCGGCGGCTGCGCTTCGAGCACAACCGGCAGGGTGACTGGGGCTACTTCCTCGAATACAGCCGGATACCGCGCTACGAGCCGTATACGCCGGTGACCGCGGTCGTGGGCATCGGCTCGCCCAACCTCACGCTGCCGGCCGCCGGTACGACGGGCGTCCCGTTCGATCTCAAGACGCGCCGCGACATGTTCGCGCTGGGTGCCGACAAGTTCCTGTTCGGCAACTGGGAATTCCAGGTGCGCTTTCACAACGAGGAGAAGGACGGGACACGGATTTTCGCCCGTGGCGACGGGGCCAACTTCGACTTCACGCCGGACCCGATCAACTACACCACGCGCCAACTCGAAGCCAGGGCGAACTACTCGGGCAGCCAGCTCAACGTCTCCGGCGGCTACTACGGCACGACGTTCAACAATCAGTACACAGCCCTGAACGTCGGGGGACTGGCGGGGTTCACGCCCATCGCGCTGCCCCCGGACAACCAGTCGCACCAGCTTTTCCTCACCGGCAGCTACGCCTTCACGCCGACGACGCACGGCAATTTCAAGGTTGCCTACGCCAAGGCGACCCAGGATGACGCCTTCGTCCCCGGTGTCGCCGTCGCCGCGGGAGCCGGAAACAGTCTGCACGGCAGAGTGGACACGACTCTCGTGCAGGCCGGCATTACGTCGAATCCGATACCGAAGCTCACGCTGCTCGCCAATTTCCGCTTCGAGGACCGCGACGACAAGACACCGATCGTGGTGTACGGCACCCCGGGCGCCACGACGACCGGCGCCAACGATGCTCGCTCGATACAGACCACGACCGGAAAAGTGGAGGCGGGCTATGCCCTGCCGTATTCATTGCGGCTGACCGGCGGCATCGAATACGAGGAAAAGAAGCGCAACACCCAGGACATACGTATCGTCAGCCAGCGGGAGACGACGGAAGAATGGTCGTATCGCGCGGAGTTGCGCCGCATACTGTCGGAGACGGTGACGGGCGCCGTTTCTTACGTCCACAGCGAGCGCGACGGCTCGCCGTGGCTGCTGACCCTAGTCACCGCCGGCACGCTGGGCAGCAACCTGATCGCGCCGATCCATCTCGCCGACCGCAAGCGCGACAAGGTGCGCTTGTCGATCAACTGGGCGCCGACCGACCCGCTGACTATCAGCTTCAACCTGGACGAGGCGCGCGACGACTACAGCACCCGCGATGGATCGTTCATCGGCCCGATGGACGGCCGGGCGCGCAATTATGCGATCGACGCCGGCTACGCGTTCTCCGACGCCTGGCAGGCGAATGCCTGGGCCTCCTACAACGAGACGAAGGCGATGCAGAAGAGTTGCGAGAACGCGGCCGCGGTCACGGGCTGTCCCGCTACTGCGGCCGACCCGGTTTACGGCGCCGAGGTCAGGAACAAGAGCACCGCAGTCGGCTTGGGCTTCCGCGGTAAGCCGAGCGCCCGGATCAGCCTGGGCGGGGATCTGAGCTATACGGACATCAAGGACAGCTACACCCAGTACCCGATCATCCCGCCCGCCTCCGGCGTGCCGGGGGCGCTGCCGGACATTTCCACCAAGCTGACCCGGTTGAGCCTGTTCGGAAAATACGTATTGGAGAAAAACTCGGGCGTACGGCTCGACTACATCTACGATCGCTACACGTCGGACGACTGGACATGGACGAACTTCGTCTACCGGGATGGGACATTCCTGGGCCAGAATCCGAACCAGAAGACCAATTTCGTCGGGGCTCGCTACTATTACAAGTGGCAATAGGGCCTCGTGACAGAGCGGTGGGGTCAACCGCCCCAATGCTCGGGGCGTTAGGGTTTTGCGGGACACTTTATCGAAAAGGAGAGGCGATGAAAGCTCTGCAATTCGTGGTGGCTGGGGCGTGTGCTATCGCGGCTGGACTGGCGCTGGCGCAGTCCGGGGGCGACGTGGTGAAGTCCAAGGGGTGTCTGACCTGCCACGCGGTCGATGCGAAGAAGGTCGGTCCGTCCTTCAAGGACATCGCTGCGAAGAAGGGCGATGCCGCTGCGATGGCAGCCAAGCTCAAGGACGGCAAGGGGCATCCGAAGGTCAACGCGTCGGACGCCGAGATCAAGGCCGCGGTCGACTACGTGATGTCGCAGAAGTAATCCGCGCGTCGCGACTTCGCCGCATGCGCCGAAGTCACGGTAGCGGCGGCATTCATCCGCTGTAAGAAGCCCGGCAAAACCGGGCTTTTTTCACGCCTGGCGCACCGCGAACATGCATCGTTGCGTCCTGAATGTGTGCATTTTGCCCATTCCTGTCGGAAATTCTTACAGTACGTGGTCCTGACTTGCAGGGACGGTCATAAACTATTGACTGGAAGGCCTTAGTTTCCGGTGCCCACACTGGCACGTGCCTTGCTCGTTTTTCGGGGATGATCGCGCTCCCCTGGGCTCCGCGGCATGTCGACTGTCCGCTCATCCGGCCGGAGTTTTTTCCCCTCGATGAACGTTGGCTGGCTCATCAGAACGCGGATGATCTCTGCAGCCTGAATGCAGATTGCCATGTAGAATCCAAGCGGGGCCGCCTCCTGCGTGTGGGCGTTGCGAGGCGGAGAGCGGGTTCGCGTTCTCAAGGGCCATGCCGGGTGCAAAAAAGAACGACGCGGGGAGCGGGTGCGTGCGTACTGGCGTGGGCCGTTCTCGGCCTCGGAGGCGCCGCAGCCGAAGCGGCAAGCCTGATGGATGTGTATCGCCTCGCCCGGGAAAACGATCCGAAATGGCGCGGGGCAGCCTACGAATACCAGGCCACGAGTGAAGTGACGGCACAGGCCCGCGCGGCGCTGCTGCCGACGGTCACGTTCGACTTCGAGCACCGCACGACCGAGCAGAACATCATCTCGAGCCAGAACCCGGTGTTCGGCTCGGGCGTGAGCCGGTTTCCGACGGACACCCAGATCCTCACGATCACCCAGCCTCTGTTCCGGCTTTCGAGCTGGCTGCGCGTGGCGCAGGCGGAGGCGGTCGTCAAGCAAGCCGCCGCGGCGAACGCCGCCGCCGAGCAGGACATGATGCTGCGCGTCGCGGGCGCCTACCTGGGCGTGCTCGCCGCCCGCGACGGGCTCGCCTACGCCACGGCGGAGAAGGAATCCATTACGCGGCAGCTCGACCTCGCCCAGGCGCGGCTCGACCGCGGACTGGGCACGCTCGCGAATCTCTACGACGCGCGGGCGCGCGCCACCTTCGCGCAGGCGCGCGAGATCGATGCGCAGAACAAGCTGCTCGACGCCAACCAGGGCCTGCGCGAAATCACCGGCCGGCAGATCGACAACGTGCGCCCGCTGAAAGACCCCATGCCCCTGCCGGCCCCCGACCCGGCCGTGCTGGAGAAATGGCTGGAGACCGCCGAGTTGCAGAACTGGCGGCTCGAAACGCGCCGGCAGGCGGCGGACGTGGCGCGCGAGGAAGTGCGGCGGCAGCGCGCCGGGCACGTGCCCTCCGTCAACCTCGTGGGCACCAACAACAACAACCGGGCGGGCGGCACGCTCTTCGGCGGCGGCGCGCACACCGAGACGCGCGACATCTCGATCCGCCTGGCCGTTCCCATTTTCGAAGGCGGCAACACGGCGTCGCTGACGCGCGAAGCCGCGTCCCGCCATTCCAAGGCGCTGGAAGACCTGGAGCTCGAGCGGCGCCAGCTCGACCGCCAGACGCGCGCCGCGTTCCAGGGTGTCATGTCGGGCATCACCCTGGTGGGCGCGCTCAGGAATTCCGTCGCGGCGCAGGAAAAAGCGGTCGAGACCAAGGAAGAGGGCATGAAGGCGGGCCTGTTCACGCTGCTGCCCCTGCTCGACGCGCAACGCGACTACTGGCTCGCCAAGCGCGACTACGCGCAGGCGCGCTACGACTACCTGGTGAACCGGTTGAAGCTGAAGGAAGCCGCGGGGACGCTCGCGGAAGAAGACCTCGTCGCGATCAACATGCTTCTGGAATAGGCAGACGGGGAGTACGGCGGGCAGGCAGTAGCAACGGCAGCGGGCTCCCGATAGAGCCCGCACGGGAGAGGAAGCGGAGGGATGGGGTCCAGCGGACCGCTGAAGGCGATCACGGCGCTTGCTGCGCTGAATGCGCGCGCGCGCCCGTCGCCGCCGCGCAAGCGTGAACGCCCGCCGTTCCCTCGCAAGCCGCTCTTCGAGACCCTGGAGAAGCGCTTCCTGCTCTCCGCGGAAGTGCCGGTCGTCCCGCCCGAGGAAGCTCCCGCCACGCCTTCCCCGCAGGCCGCGCCGACGCAGGTCGATGCCGGCTTCGACCTTTCGTCCGTCGCCGAAGCGGGCGTCCTCCAGCAGCTCGGCGTGGAAGGCGACGAGCCGGCGGCACCCCCCGCCGCGCCTCCGGCACCGGTAATCCTCGATCTCTCCTCGGCCGCGGCCAATCTCACCGTCACGTTCAACGCCGACGGCAGCGCGGCGGTGCAGGACGGGTCCAACCAGAACGCAAGCCAGAGCGTCACGGCCAACGTGGGGGCAGTCGCCGGCGGGGCGGGCGACGATACCTACCGCTTCGGCAACGACTGGGGCCAGCGCGAGATCGGCGAACGCACCGGCGGCGGCAACGACACGCTCGACTTTTCGGCGGTCACCACCGATCTCACCTTCACGGTCCATGCCGACGGCAGCGTGACCGTGAGCGACGGCGTCAACGTCGCGCAGGCCGCGAACGCCGAGCGGCTGATCGGCGGGCAGGGGCGCAACGTCTTCGTCTACGACAAGGTCGCCCAGGGCGCGCTCGGCACGCTGCCCGTCGCGCTCGCGCGCGTGGACGTGCCGCGCGAGGTGGTGTTCGTCGATTCCACGCTGACGCAGTACGACGCGCTGGTCCGCGGCATTCTCAAGCAGCAGGCGCCGGCCGCGCCCGCAGCGGGCCAGGAGAACACGGTTTCCGGCCCGGGCCTGCCCGGCGCGCCGGACGAGGAGGCCGCCGGCGACCAGAGCACGCAAGCCGGCGCGCCGGACGGATCGGCGCCCGCGGGCCAGCCCAATTCCGACACCACCGTGACGAGCGAGAGCGCTCCCGCTCCCGCGCAGCCCGCCGCCCCCGAGCCTTCCGACGTCATCGTCTACGTGGTCGACTCGGAGCGCGACGGCATCGACCAGATCACCGAGATCCTCACCGCCTACCAGGGACTGGCGGCGGTGCATCTCATCTCCCAGGGCAGCACGGGCGAGGCGCGCATCGGCAGCACGCTGCTCAACGCCACCAAGCTCGCCCAGTCGAGCGACAAATTTTCGGCCTGGGGCCGCGCGCTCAAGCCGGGCGGTGACGTGCTGCTCTACGGCAGCAGCATCGGCGCGGGCCGCGTCGGCGCGCAGTTCATGCGCGACCTGGCGAGCGCGACGGGCGCGGACGTGGCCGCCTCTCTCAACGATACGGGTGCCGCGGCGCTGGGCGGCGACTGGGTGCTCGAGGCGAGCACCGGCACCATCGAGGCGCGCCTGCTTCCCGCGGCGGCCGGCTCCGACGGCTACGACGCGCTGCTCGACGATCCGCTGGCGACGCACCAGCCGTCGGTGCTCGTGTTCGTCGGCACCGAGCTCCCGGACTACCAGAGCCTGATCCAGTCGCTCTTCGGCGCGGATGCGCGCGAGGGCATGCTCGACGATCACACCGAGCTCGTGCTGGTGGACGGCGAGGATGACGGCGTGCAGCAGATCACCGACGTCCTGGCGGAGGCGGCCGACCATTCGATTTCGGCCATCCACATCCTGTCCCACGGCTCGGTGGGCATGCTGGGGCTCGGCAACGTCGATCTCGACCAGGCCGGGCTCGACGCCTATGCCGGCGTGCTCGGTGAATGGACCCGGGCCCTGGTCGACGACGCGGACATCCTGCTCTACGGCTGCCGCATCGGCGCGGGGGACCCCGGCGGGCAGTTCATCGAGAAATTCTCCGACCTGACCGGCGCCGACGTCATCGCGTCGATCACCGACACCGGGAGCGAAGACCAGGGCGGAGACTGGACACTCGAGTTCCAGATGGGCGACATCGAGACGACGGCTTTCGCGCCGGATCCGTCGGTCCCCGCCTACCAGCACCTGCTGCAGACGTTCAACGCCGCCAAGCCCGGCGCTACGGTGACGGGCACCGACGCGGCCGACACCCTGAACGGCTCGACCGGCAACGAAACCCTGATCGGCATGCAGGGCAACGACACGCTGAAGGGCGGCGCCGGCAACGATACCTACCAGTTCAGCAATCTGTTCGGCACCGACACGATCACCGATACCAGCGGCAGCGACGTCCTGGACTTCACGCGGGTCACCGCGCACAAGCTCAACATCGCGGTGAGCGCGCTGAACGGCTCGCTGGATCTCACCAAGATCGTCATCGATACGAGCCCGGAGAGCTCGAGCCAGGTCACGTTCAACCTCAATTCGAACAACACCAGCCCGACCATCAAGAGTGGCAAGAACGTCAGCGACACCCTCAATCTCTCGGCGATCACGCAGGACCTGGCGGTCACGATCAAGAAGAGCGGACAGATCATCGTCGCGCTCAAGGCGACGCCGGGCACGGCGCTGCTCAAGGTCGAGGGCGTGGAGAACCTGCAGCTCGGCGCCGGCAACGACCTCGTCACTTTCGAGAAGGGCGCGGTGCTGAAGGGGTTCCTCGACGCCGGCGGCGGCACCGAGGACACCCTCGATTTCGGCGGCAACAACCCGACGGCGTTCTTCGGCACGGCGTATTCGGCGGCGGTCAAGGTCAATCTCTCCGCCACCAACGTCACGCCCACCGGTCAGTCCCTGATCAACTCGAGCAGCGCCTCCACCGTCAAGCTCGCGGCGGCGAGCGGCCTCACGGGCTTCGAGAACGTCATCGGCGGGGCCAAGGACGACTACCTTTATGGCCTCGCCACCGCGGCCAACGACCTGAAGGGCGGCAAGGGCGACGACACGCTGAGCGGCGGCACGGCTGCCGACGTCCTGACCGGCGAGGCGGGGGACGACAAGCTCTCCGGCAAGGCCGGCAGCGACACCCTGGTCGGCGGCGCGGGGAACGATACCTACTTTTTCGAGGACGGCTGGGGCCAGGACAAGGTGTCGGAGGCGATCGCCGACGGCTCGGACACGCTCGACTTCAGCGCGGTCACGAAGCAGCTCACCGTCGACTTCAAATCCCCGGCGAACGGCGGTCTCACGATCGCTGACGACACCGTCAACACGGTCGGTCGCAAGGACAACATACTGGGCCTCGAGATCGAGAAGATCATCGCGGGCACCGGGGCGAACAGCGTCTACAACTTCTACGACGGCGGCTGGGGCAAGTCGACCGTCATCGACAACCAGGACGCGGCCGGCGCGACGGTGGATTTCTCCAACGTCACGGCCGACCTCACGTTCACCATCGAAGGCATCGGCTCGAAGCTGATCGGCACGAATCCCTACGCCCGTGCGATCAACAAGGTGACGGTCACGGACGGCCTGGGCCACACCGCCACGATCTACAACGTGTACAACCTGACGGGCGGCAAGGGGAACAACACCTACAAGATGGTCGGCGATGCCGTGCTGCCCGGGACGCTCACCGGGGGCGCGGCGAACCAGGCCGCGGGCAAGCAGAACACGCTGGATTACCGGAATTTCGGCGAGAGCGGGCTGACCGGCGCGTTCGGCTTCGGCGGCGATCCGGTCTTCGTCAATCTTTCCAACACGGATCACAGCCTGAGCGGCCAGGCGGTGATGGAGATCGTCCGCCAGGGCGTGACCCCCGTGAAGGAAGTGCGCGAGATATCGACCACCGCCAAAGGCGGCACCTTCAAGATCTCGTTCTACGGCCAGACGACCGAAGCGATCCCGTACGATGCGTCGGCGCAGCAGCTCCAGGACATCCTGACCAAATCGACGATCAGGGGCGGGCTCGATCTCAAGGTGACCGTCACCAAGCCGTCGGATTCGACCTGGCGCATCCAGTTCGAAGATCTCTTCACGGGGGCGCTCAGCAAGTTCGGCACGGCGATCAATCCGTTCACCGGCGAGCGGGCGACGACCGGGCCCATCGCCAGCGCCTTCGTCCTGGACAGCACCGGCCTGGGCGGCAAGAGCTACGTCGAGACGGTGGCCGTTGGCAGCGCCACCAGTGCGGCCCAGGTCAAGCTGTGGACCGACGCGATCGGCGGCAAATTCACGCTCACGCTCGACGGCCAGACGACCGACGCCATCGGCTACCAGGACGCGGCGAGCGTCATCCGGACCGCGTTCCAGACCAAGTTCAGCAAGGCCGTGACGGTCACCGGCCTCGGGACCGAGGACAATCCGTGGGTCGTCACGTTCTCGGCGAACGGCGCGCTCGGCAAGCTCACGATGCAGGCCGCCGAGGCGAACCCGCTCAAGGGCGGCGTCGCGACGACCAACCGCGTCACCGTGGGCGAGTTCCCGGTCGACGAAGTGCGCAAGCTCTGGACCGACGCAGCCGGCGGCAGCTTCAAGCTCTCCTACATCCCGACCACGGGAGCCAATGCCGGCACGATGCAGTTCATCGTCTTCACGCCCGGCATGTCGGCCTCCGATATCCAGGCCCAGTTCAAGAGCAAGTTCGACCTGAAGGTCGAGTTGCCGGGGACGCTGATCAGTCTCAACCAGAACGCCGGCACGCGTGCCGATCCCTGGGTGATCACATTCAAGGACGAACATCCCATCGGGCAGATGTGGATCGACGACGTCGCGATCACCGCCCAGCCGAATGCGTCCCAGGTCATCGCGGTCGACGGGCACAGTGGGGCGTTCACGCTCGAGTACAAGGGCCAGACGACGAAGGCCATCGCCATCAACCCGGCGGACACCACCGCGCAGGCGATCGCCAAGATCAAGACCGCGCTCGAAGCGCTGAACAACGTGACGACGGTCAACGTGACGAACACCGCGGCGAACAAGCCGTGGGAGTCGCCGTTCACCGTCGAGTTCGTTTCGCCCAACGTCGACGTCGCCCAGCTCGTCGTCAACACCGAGGTCGTCACGATCGAGGAGGGCGCGGACGCCACCTTCCAGATCCTCGACGTGAACGCCACCAGCGGCTCGTTCACGCTCACCTACGGGGATCAGACCACGGCCGCGATCGACATCGACGTGACCGATACGTCGATCACCGCGGGCAGCACCGCGGCCACCAAGATCAGGACCGCGCTCGCGAACCTGAGCAACATGAACAACGTCCTGGTGACGGTGAACGCCGGCTCGGCGACCGATCCGTGGCGCAACACGTTCACCATCGAGCTGCTGCCCGATGCGGGTGTCAACGTCCAGCAGCTGATCGCGCAAAGCACGGTCACGGTATCGCCGAGCGCGGCGTCGGCCGAGCCGAACGCCGTCCAGGTCATCACCGTCAACCGCGTCTCGGGCCAGAAGTTTTCGCTGATCTACGACGGCCAGGTCACGCAGGAGATCGAGGTGCTGGCGGCCGACACGACGGCCGCTGCGACGCAGAAGATCCAGACCGCGTTGTCCGCCCTCACCAATCTGCCGGGCGCGGTCACGGTGACGAACGCCGCCGCGTCGAGTCCGTGGGCGTCGCCCTTCACCGTCAAGTTCGCCGGCACCGACGTCGCCCCGCTCACCGTCAACAACCCGGACCTGCTGGTGCGCGGCGGCAGCGCCTCTATTTCCCGCGTCGCCGACGGCACCAACCAGACCGCTGACAACGTCAGCCAGACGCTGACGGTCAGCGCCGACGGCGGCACGTTCACGCTCACCTACAAGGGGAAGACGACCGACCCGATCACGGTCGATCCGACCGACAACCAGGCGACGGCCGTCGCCAAGATCAAGAACGCGCTGCAGGCCCTCACCAACGTCGCCACGGTGCAGGTGGTCAACAACGTCGTCACGAACCTCTGGAAGTCGCCGTTCAAGATCAAGTTCCTTGATCCGTCCACCGACATCGCGCCGCTCACGGTGAACACCAGCGGCCTGCTGGTGAAGAAGATGAGCCTGCAGGCGAACTCGGCCACCGGCATCGGCGAGCGCGCGGCGGACAAGGTCAAGAAGATCACCTCCTTCATCGGCAGCGATGCCGGCAGCGCTCTCAAGGGCAGCAACCCGGGCGACGTCTATTTCGGCCCGGGGCAGGTGCTGGGCAGGGAGGGCAGCGATCTCATCTTCAGCACCTCCGCGACCGGCGTCACATTGGGCGGCAGCGACGGCAACGACCTCATACGCGGCACCGACGAAGGCGACATCATCAACGGCGAGGCGGGCGAAGGCTTCGTCGGGCAGCTCGTGGACAGCCTGCCGGGCAAGGGCGGCAACGACATCATCTTCGGGGACGGCGGCAACGACATTCTGAACGGCGGCGCCGGCAACGACACCCTGAACGGCGGGACCGGCAACGACGTGCTGAACGGTGGCTTCGACGAGGACGTCCTGATCGGCGGCGCCGGTCAGGACACGCTGCTCGGGAGCTGGAGCTCGGATACGCTGATCGGCGGTTCCGGGAACGACGTTCTGCAGGGCGAGTGGGGAGGCGACAGCTACGTATTCGAGGGGAGCTGGGGCCACGACAGCGTGATCGAGGGACGCCTCTCCGGCGGCGACGACGTGCTGGACTACTCCGCCGTCACCGACTCGATGACGCACCTCATGAGCGACGGCAACTACTACGCCGTCGAGGGCAGCAACAGTGCGTTCAAGTTCGAGACCAGCCAGGACTCGCTGAAAGGGTCGACGCTGTCCACGGGCTCGGCGCGCATTCCGTTGCTGGGCTTCGCCGCGGGACAGTATGTCGCCGGCAAGAGCGACATCCTGTCCACCGCCTCGGCGAGCGAGAAGGCCAAGGCGAACGCCGTCATGGAGGCGGCGTACAAGATCGACCAGGCAGGGAGCTCCAGGACCAGCCTGCTCGACCTGATCGGTACCAGCACGGTGCCGGACAACGACGTGAGCTTCGTGGTCATCGCCGATGCCGGCAACGGCACGCTGGTCCAGAAGACCGTCACCATCACGACTGCACAGCTGCAAACCAACAAGGACAACAACGCCGGCCTGGATGGAATCAAGACGCTGCTCGCCGGCAAGCTGACGGGCACCGGCATCGCGGTCACAGTCAGCGGATCCAAGCTCACGCTGACGCTCACGCAGGACGGCACGACCACCACCACCGCGGATGGCAAGACGGTGCTCAAGGCCGCCAGCCTGCGCATCGAGCCCACGGGGAACACGAATAGCGTCAGCGTGGACAAGAACAACCTGTTCGCCGTCGAGAAGATCGTCGCGGCGGCCACGGACAATACCTTCGTCTTCGGTGACAACTTCGGGCGCGCGGCGCTCGACAGCACCCTGACGATCGACACCTCGGCGGTGATCGCGGCCGGGAAGAAGCTCGTTCTCGACTTCCGCGCCGTGGGTGACGATCTCGTGTTCACTTTCGCGCGCGACCCGGACACCCTGTCCACGACGGTGACCATCAAGGGGCCGAAAGGCTCCATCCTCGATGGCGAGCTGCCGTTCAGCCGCACGCTCATCATCACGAACACCGACCAGAACACCGAGATCATGGCGGGGCGGCACCGCAACGAGTACGTCGTCGGCGCGGACGTCAACTTCGAGGGCAAGCTGACCGGGGACAGCGGCTACACCCGCCCCGCGGGGATCACCGATGCGCTGAAGGACGTCGCGTCGCTCGTTGGGCTCGGGATGCCGCAGATCTACATCGAGCATACGCTGTCCTACGACTCGAGCTTCCCGGCGAACAGCCTGATCACCCGGCTCGGCGAGCGCGCGGTCGTCAAGGGCTTCACGCAGGGTCTGGCGGGCATCAAGATCACCAACATCAAGGTGGGCGGCGGGGTCGTTCCCGGCTTCTGGTTCGACGCGATCGCCGGCACCAATCCCAGCCTCGACACGTTCCCGCCGACCATCGGCGCCAACACGTTCACCATCGGCGGGGGTAGCCCGGCGCTCTCCGTGGTGCCCCAGCCGGGCGTGCACCTCATGACCGGCCTGTTCGGGCCGGATACCTACCAGTTCCGCACGCCGCTGTGGGGCATCGCGGGCGTCCTGGAGCCGCCCGATCTCCAGGTCCTGGGTGTATCGGTCCCCGAGTTCTACGACACGCTGGATTTCTCCGGCGTGCCGCAGGGGCTCGACGTGACCGTCATCGAGCTCACGACCCAGAACATCGGCTCGTTCACGAACCTGTTCAAGGAGCTCGAGAACCGCAGCGGCACGGTCGGCCTCACCACGCACGGTTTCGACATCGGCACCAACGTCGTCATCGTCACCGACGGCCTGCTGAGCAACGCCTTCAAGCAGACCGGTGTCGATACCGAGGCGTTCAAGTTCCTGCAGGACGAGTGGGGCATCAACCCGTTCGGCAACATCGTCGTCGCCACCGACATCGAGAACATCATCGGCGGCAGCGGCGTCACGACCTTCCACTTCCTGAACGGCGCGCGCCTGCAGGGCCGGATCGCGGCGGGCGCGCGCGGGTCGCTGGTGCTCGATTACTCCGACTACCGCGCGCCCGGCGAGACGACCGGCGTCAAGGTGGACGCGAGCGCCGGCGCGGAGCTGGTGATCTTCCCGTCGATCGACGTGCCGATCCTCGGCAAGACCCCGGAAAACGGCCTCTTCTTCGGCAGCGCCGACAACATCGCGGGCAACCGCTTCGGAGGGGTGGAGGAGATCGCGAGCGCCGCAGGGGTCGACATGAGCGTCGTCGGCAACTTCGCGGTCGGCGGCACGCCGGCCGTGATCGGCAGCAGCGGCGACGACATCCTGATCGGCAACAGCAAGGTCTACGTCAACGCGAACCCCGAGGTCGGCGACCTCGAGCGCAGCAACCTGTTCTTCGCGAGCACGGGCTACGACCAGATCGACGGCAAGGAAGGCGCCGACCTGCTGAGCTTCAGCAAGGTGCAAGGCGCGGTCAACGTCGACTTGGGCGCGGGTAACTACTTCATCGGCCAGTCGAGCCACATCAACGCCACCACGTACACCGCCTCGAGCGTCAGCCTCGAGCTCTACAACGACGCCCTCGCCGGCACCTTCTCGCTCCTGGTGGGCGGCCAGCAGACTATCCAGCTCGCGCACGACATCTCGGCTGCGGCCCTGCAGGCGGCGCTGCAGCAGCTGACGAACATCACCGGCGTGTCCGTGACGATGAAGAACGGCGCGTCGAACATCGGGAAGTCGGCCAATCCGTGGGTGATCACCTTCACCCCGAAGCAGACGGCGCAGCAGCTGCTCGCGAGCTCCGTCATCGATGCGACCGAGAACACGAGCACAGCCACCGCCGGCGACTACAGCCTGGTCAACAACGCCACATCCGGCACGTTCGTGATCCAGGTCGGCTCGGAGCGCACCGGCAATCTCGCCTTCGGCATCGGTGCCGCGCAGCTGCAGACCGAGCTCGCGAAGCTCGCCAATATCTCCGGCGTGACGGTCACCGGCGCGGGAACGTCGGCCGATCCGTGGCACGTGCACTTTACGCCCGCCGAGATTCCGACCGTGAACGCGGTCGACGCGGGGCTGCTCAACGTGGCGGCGACCAGCAACGTCACGGTGCGCGACCACGACTTCAAGCAGGGCGGCGTGTTCGGTCCCGAGCACCGCGAGATCGAGCTCTACAACAGCGCGGTACAGGGGCAGTTCGCGATCAAGTTCACGTTGAGCGGAGGCTCCTCGCAGCAGACCGTGAATCTGCAGCACGACGTGTCCACGGCCGACCTGAAGACCGCGCTGCAGGCGATCACCAGCATCGGGAACCTGATCATCAAGGGCTCCGGCACCGAGGCGGATCCCTGGCTCATCAACTTCGACTCGGTGAACCACGCGGACGTCCCGGCGGTGACGGTGCTCGACACCGTGGTCGCGACCGATCCGATGGCGCGGGCGGCCGCAGCCGGCAAGCTCACCAGCATCGAGAGCCTCGCCGGCAACCAGAACAACGACGTGCAGATCGGGTCGTCGGTCCAGAACATATTCGTGCTCAAGGACGACTGGGGCAGCGACGTCATCTACGACCCCAGCACCACCGACGGCGACATCATCGACGTGAGCGGCATCACAACGCCGCTCACCATCGTCACCGCGGGCAACAAGCTCGTCATCTCCACGGTCAAGGACGGCAAGACCAGCACCCTCACGGCCTACAACGTCGAGAAAATCAAGCAGGTCAAGGACCGCAAGAAGCTGGGCGAGGTCCTCGAGAACCTCGGCGTCGGCGTCGAATCGGTGCACACGGGGCTGGATGCCGTCTTGGGCTTCTTCGGCGGGGGCGAGGACAACTACATCAAGAACCACAGCGTGCTCACCCGCAACACGCTGCTGACCGGGTCGGACACCGGCACCGGGACGGGTACTGCGGACCTTTCGAATGCGTCGCAGGCGGATCTCGATGCGATTTTCGACGCCGCGATCGCGAACTGGCGGCAGGCGCATCCCGACGCGACCACGCTGTCGCTGGACGACCTGACCTACGCGCTCGCGAACCTGCCGGGCGCCGCCCTGGGCCAGGCGGCCGACGGGACCATCGTCATCGACCTCGACGGCGCGGGGCGGGGCTTCTTCATCGATCCCACGCCCGGCGACAACAGCGAGTTCACCCTGGCGCCGGACGGTACGCTCGTCGCGACCGCCGGCAGCGCCGCCGTCGGCAAGTACGACCTGCTGACGCTCGAAATGCACGAGATCGGGCACTTGCAGGGCCTGACGCACTCGACCGACCCGGCCGACCTGATGAGCGCCACGCTCGAGCCGGGCGTGCGGAAGCTCCCGGACGGCGCCGTCCCGCCGGGCGGCGTGCCGGTCTCCGATTTCGACGTCGGCTCGCCCACCGACCAGGACCGCCTGGAGGAGGGCCTCGGCGCCCTGGCGACGTGGTCCGCCAATTTCGGCACCAAGCTCTCGACCATCGTCGGCGACATTCCCGACATTCCATTCATCGACGAGGCGCTGTCGAGCGTGTGGACGGGGATCGGCGGCAGTGACATCACGACCCGGATCAACGACCTCATCACGCAGAAGATCCTCTCGGTATTCAACGATCCGTCGAAGCCCGTCATCACGACCGACGACCTGCTCGCGATCGTCGACGACGACGGCAACCCTATCCTGCACCAGACGCTGTCGACCAATACCCGGGAATTCGGCGCGCTGCTGACGCTCGCCGACTTCACCAACGACCACCTCACCCTGAACCTGGACAGCGACAACTTCTTCGGGCTCAAGGTGCCGGTGAGCGTGACCCAGTCCGAGCCGCTGGTGCTCACCGGGAAGGTGCAGCTTGGCTTCGTCTTCGGCCTCGATGACGCCAACAATTTCTACGTGGAGAACCCGACCCTGATCGGCTCGCTCGATCTCGGCTCGGAGCATCCATTCGACCTGTCCCTGGCGCTGGGCCCGGTTGGGGTCGGCATCGAGGACGGCACGGTCAAGATGAGCGCCTCGCTGATGCTCGGCACCTCGGGGCGGCTGACGTTCAACCAGATCAGCGGCGACGCGAGCGGCAGCCTGATCGGCGCGCCGTCGCTCGGCGCCAACGCGAGCTACGACATCAACCTGCCGGTGGTGCTCCAGGGCGCGCTTGCCGGGCTGGGCGGCGGCCCGATGGTGATCAGCGCTTCCTTCAACAGTGCGACCGACCCCGTGGAGTTGCCGTCCGGGGCCTCGCTCAAGAACTTCTTCGGCAGCATCGCCGCCAATCTCAAGACCGAGGGCCTCGACGCGCTCTCGCAGCTGCGCGGTGTCTCGCTCGACCAGCTCCTGGACGGCATCAGCCAGCTCCTCGACGGCTGGGCGACGCCCGGCGGGCAGACCGCGCACGGCACCGCCGCGGCGACGCTCACGCAGGATGGCGGCGTCACCGGGGTGACGATATTCGACGGCGGCAGCGGCTATACCGCGCCCCCGACCGTGACCTTCTCTGACGCGCCCACGGGCGGCACGACGGCCACCGGCGTCGCGATCATCGACGCCAACGGTACGGTGACCGGCGTCACCATCACCGATGCGGGCAGCGGCTACACCGACGCGCCGACAGTCACGTTCTCGGCCGCCCCGGAGGGCGGGGCTGCCTACAAGAAGCTGCCCGGGATCAACAAGAGCATCGCCGAGATCATGGGGCAGGATGCGACCGGGCAGGCGGGCGACCTGGTCGGCCAGATCAAGAAGGCGATCGACGCGGTCCGCGACACCCTTCAGAACGGCGCGAACCTCCAGGAGTTCGAGCGCGAGCTCAACTTCAAGCTGAACGACGCGCTCGATCTCAAGGCGCCGCTGGGCGACAGCGCGGCGATCGGGACGGCGTTCAACACGCTGGTCACCCTGCTCAACAAGCTCTCCGGCCTCTCCACCGACGAGGAGCTGGCCGCCGCGCTCGCCGACGTCGAGGTGCAAACCCTCTCGCACAACGGCGCGTCCGGCACCTTTACGCTGACCTTCGACGGCCACACCACCGGGCCCATCGCGGCCAATGCGACCGCTGCGGACGTACAGGCGGCCCTGCGGCTGCTGCCGGGCCTCGCGGCCGTGCAGGTGACCGGCGGCACGACGGCGACCGGGACGGCCACCGTGGTCGACGGCGTCGTCACCGAGATCAGGATCACCGACGCCGGCAGCGGCTACACCAGCGCGCCCACCGTCACGGTATCGCCGCCGCCCGCGGGCGGCACGGCGGCAACGGCGACCGCAACCATCGTGAACGGCGTCGTGACGGGCGTGACGCTCGTCGGCGGCAGCGGCTATACCACCGCCCCGACGGTCACCTTCTCGGCCGCGCCGGCGGGCGGCACGGCGGCCAATCCGTGGCGCGTGAGCTTCGTTGGCGCGCGCGGGGTGAACGTGGTGGAGCTGACGGCGGATGCCTCGGCCCTCGTGCAGTCGGGCGGCGGGGCCGCCACCGTCACCATCGCGACCGCCACGCAGGGCGGGAGCCTGGCGGGTCTCGAGGCCGACCGCGACGTCGTCGCGGCGAACGACCGCCTGAGCGAGCTGGGACTCGACGGCGACGCTACGAACGCCGAGATCGCGCAGGCGATCGTGAACGCCGACCCGGCGACCGCGGCCCAGTTTGCGTCGATCAAGACCGACCGCGACCTGGTGGCGGCCTACGACACGGGCACCGACCTGATGGGCGCCCTGGCGCGGCTTGCCGCCCGCGGGCTCAGCGCGGAGTCCACGGATGCCCAGATCGTGGCTTCGTTCAACGTCGACGCCCAGATCGCGCAGGCGAAGAGCTTCCGGGACCTGCTGCAGCAGCCCGCGCCGGCGGCGGATGACGTCACGGGCAACTTCGAGCGCGCCAACGCGGTAAACCGTCTCAAGGCCTTCGGCCTGACCGTGGACCTCGCCGCGACTCCGGCGGTGCTGCCCACGGACGTCCAGATCGAAGCGGCGTTTTCGCACGCCGACGACATTGCCCAGGCCAAGGCCGACCGCGATATCGGGCGCGAGGCCCCGGCCAACGTTCGACTCGCCGTGGATCGGCTGGCCACGCTGGGCCTCGACGGAGCGTCCAGCGACGACGCCATCTACCTCGCGCTGGCAGGGTCGGTCGCGGTGGCCGAAGTGAAGGCCGACCGCGACCTCATCCTCGACAGCGGCATCGACGTCACGCAGGCAGGCGCGCGGCTCGCCGCCCTCGGCCTCGGCGGCGACGCCACCGACTTCGACATCGAGGTCAAGCTCTCCGACCCGGGCGTGCTCGCCGGGCTCAAGATCCAGCGCGACATCCTCAAGGTCTACGACGAAAACAAGGTCCTCGGCTTCAGCTACGACCAGTCGGCGTTGTCGGTACGGATCAACCTCGCCAAGCACGTCATCACCGACGTCGAGTTCGATCTCGACCTCGCGAGCCTGAAGGACCTCCCGGGCGTACCGGACGCGGTCAAGGCGCTGATCGGCGGGGGCGGGCCGCTGACGGTCGATGCCGCCGCATCGGGGGCGCTGCACATCGACGCCAACCTCGACATGGACGTCGGCTTCACCTTCGACCTCCAGGACGTGACCGCGCCGCTGCTCTACATCACCGACGACAGCCGGCTCAAGCTCGACCTCGACGTGCACAGCACCGCGCCGCTCGAATTCGCCGCGGGCATCGCGTTCGGCGGCCTCGACCCGATCACGCTTACCGCGAAGGACGGCAGCGCGCACATCAACGCGCACGTCGACTTCGCCATGCACGAGACGACCGACGGCAGCGGCCGCTACCTGGTCAATTCGCAATTGTGGGCGGACAAGCCCTTCGACCTCGCGGTGGACGGCGATACCGAGGTCGACCTGCCGCTCTATTTCCCGGTGGAAACGCTGCCCATGGGCGGCACGGAAGCCGACCTGGACGGCGACGGCATCGGCGATAACGTCCTGCACCTCGCGGCTGACTTCACACCGACGGGCCTCGCGAACGTCGAGGTGGCGGTGCCCGATTTCGCCTCGTCCTTCAGCCTGTTCGCGATCCTGAACAATCCGGCGGCCATCCTGACGGGCCTCGAAGGCATGTTCGACGTGCGCGACGGCATCCAGCCCCTGTTCGACGAAATCGGGCTGCCGATGATCGGCAACGCGTTCGACGACGCCACGAAGTTCCTCGACGATCTCGAGGAAAAGCTGCTCGGCGAGAAGGATCCGAGCGGCGCGCCGGGGCACGAATACCTGAACGGGCTGGGCAAGACCCTGCAGGACGGCGCGGCCGCGGGCAAGACCACGATCGAGCTCATCCAGGAGGCGCTCTACGACAAGCTCGGGCCGGGCCTGAACGGCGGCGGGCCGAACCTGCTCAAGCTCCAGACCCTCGGCGCGGACGGCCTCTACCACTACGACGACCTCACGTCGCCGGACCAGGTGAAGCTCGTCGCCGACGCGAAGCACATCCAGTTCAACGTCATCTTCCAGGGCACGATCTTCCACACCGAGATCCCGTTCGATTTCGACGTGGCGATCCCGGGCATCGGGCTCGATGTCGACGCCAAGGTGGCGCTCGACCTCTCCTACACGTTCGCGCTCGGCTTCGGCATCGACAAGGGCGGCCTCTACGTCGACACCTCGGGATCCGCGGCGGGCGGCGAGGAATTCGAGCTCACGCTCTCGGCGAGCCTGGTGAACCCGCCCTCGGGCAACGCGCTGGAAGCGACGCTCGGCTTCCTCCAGCTCGCGGTGCGCGACTTCATCCACGACGGCGGCAAGATCGACAACAAGTGGGGTCCGTTCGACCCGGACCACGACCCGAGCAAGCTCTCCGCTTCGCTCAGCATCGACCTGGTCGACGGCGGCCGCGACGGCAAGTGGGAGGTGATGAAGGGCGAGCGGGTCGACGTCAACATGAACCTGACGGCGCAGGCGGACGTCGATCTCGAGGCGACGATCAGCATTCCGTCCTTCGGCGGGCTGGAGTTCCCGCAACTCCACACGGTCTTCCACTACACGCAGACGTTCGCCGACATCACAATCGGCACGGGGATGAACAAGGCGACCTTCGGCGGCGCCCCTATCATTTCCTTCGAGAACGTCCAGCTCGACCTCGGCAAGTTCATCAGCGACTTCGTCGCGCCCATCGTGAGCAAGGTGCGCGACATCATGAAGCCGCTCGACCCGGTCGTGCAGCTCCTCACGACGAACATCCCGCTGCTGACGGCGCTCGGCGCGCCGGCGAACGAGTCGAACCTGCTCGGGCTCGCCGGCCTGATCATGGGCAACTCCAAGTACGCCGGCGTGGTGAAGGCGGTCAAGGCGATCGCCGACGCGCTGGTGTTCATCAAGACCATCGACGACTTCATCGACAGCAACCCGACCGAGCCGATCCTGATCTCGTTCGGGACGTTCGAGATGGGCGGGGACGCGCGGCAGGCCGGCGCGGCCAAGAACTCGGCGCCGGTGGCGAGCGGGGCGAGCACCAGCGCGACCAATACGCCCAACCAGAAGGCGAACAACGTCACCAAGAAGATGGGCACGACGAGCGGCAGCTTCCGCTTCCCGCTGCTCACCGACCCGAGCCTCGCCTTCGGGCTGCTCACCGGCAAGGACGTGACGCTCTTCATCTACGACCTGCCCAAGCTCGAGCTCGAGTTCGAGTACGTCAAGTCGTTCATGATCTTCCCGGGGCTGAACGCGCGCTTCGGCGGGTCGGTGAAAGCCTCGACCAACTTCAGCTTCGGCTTCGACACGCGCGGGATCAACGACTGGAAGGACGAAGGCTTTGCGGTCGACAAGGCGTACCTGGTCGCGAACGGCTTCTTCCTCGACGACCACATCACCGGCGGCGTCGACGCGCCGGAGGTGACGCTGTCGGCGACCATCATCGCCGGCGCCTCGCTCGGCATCGGCGGCATCGTCGAGGCCGGGGTCGAAGGCAACATCACGATGTCGATCGCGCTGGACTTGAACGACAACCCCGCGGTCGGTCCGGACCTCAACCATCCGTGGCACATCCCCGAGCCGGGCGACGAATGGGGCGACGGCAAGGTCCGCTTCGTCGAGCTGCTGCACCGGATCGAGGACGGCCCGCAGTGCGTGTTCGACATGAGCGGGAAGCTCGACGTCGGTCTCGATGCGTTCCTCTGGATCGGGATCGACGTGGGGCTTTTCACGATCACGTTCTTCGACGCGACCTTCAACATCTTCCGGGCGACGCTGTTCGACTTCAACCTCGTCTGCCACGGCAACATCCCGCCGGACCTGGTGGACCGCTCCAACGTCGTCACGAGTACGGTCATCCGGCAGGAAGCCGACCCGATCAAGAACATCCCGCAGGCGAACTACCAGACCGTCTCGGGCGGCGTGCTCACGCTGAACATGGGAACGCGCGCGGCGAGCCGCGGCGCCAACCTGACCGACGACGACAACGAGAAGTTCGAGATCACCAAGGAGCTCGCGCCCGACGGCGTCACCGAGGTCACCGTCGTCACCTACGACAACTTCAGCGAGCGCTACGTCGGCGTGACGAAGATCGTGGCGAACGGCGGCGCGGGGGACGACGAGCTCGTCGTGGGCAAGGGCGTCACCGCGCAGATCGAGTTCCACGGCGGGGCGGGCAACGACGCCTTCACGCAGAAGGGCTCGGGCATCGCGCGCATCGACGGCGACGAGGGCGACGACATCATCATCGGCGGCGGCGCGGCCGACGTCCTGAACGGCGGCGCCGGCAACGACAAGATCGACGGCGGGGCGGGCAACGACACCATCAACGGCGGCGCCGGCGACGACATCATCATGGGGGGTGACGGCAACGACCTCATCACCGGCGGCGACGAGCTGAACGACCAGCAGACGCTGTGGAACGACGCCACCGGCGGCAGCTTCAAGCTCCAGTACAAGGGCCAGACCACCGGCACCATCGCGTGGAACGCCAGCGCCGGAGCGGTCGAATCCGCCATCGAGGCGCTCACCGTCAACGGCCAGCACCCGGACGTGAGCGTCAGCGGCGCGGGCACCGAGAGCTCGCCGTGGGTGGTCAATTTCAACTCCGACGGCGATGCTTCCCGGCTCACCGCGTCCGACGTCGACGACGCCGACACGCCGACCTTCGGCCTGACGGGGCAAACCAAGGGCACCGTGATCCAGGTCGTCAAGCACGGCGACCGCATCAAGGGCGACGCGGGGAACGACGAGATCATCGGCGGCGCCGGGCAGGACACGATCGGCGGCGGCGACGGCAACGACTGGATCGACGGCGGCACGGGCGATGACCGCCTCTATGGCGACGCGGGCGCCGACCTCGTCCTGGGCCAGGCCGGCAACGACACGATCTTCGGCGGCATGGACGCCGACGTGCTGCTCGGCGGCACCGGCGACGACATGTTCAACTGGTCGGGCACCAACAAGGACAACAACGGCGTCAACAAGGGCTCGGACGGGGCGGACGCGTTCCTGGACGGCGGCGGCGGGGCCGACGGCCTCAACATCACGACGACCGAGTCGGACGACACGGTCGACGTCTCGACCGTCACCAATGCGACGACGAGCATCAGCCGCACGCGGCCGGTGACGGGCACCCAGGAGACGTTCACGCGCGGCGCGTCGGGCGTGAGCACCGCCATCAGCGGCACCGCGCTCACCTCGACCATCACCGGCACCAGCATCGAGAGCCTGTCGGTGAGCGTGCTCGACGGCGCCGACACCATCATCGTGCGCGACCTCCAGGGCTCGGGCGTGACGAGCTTTACGAGCGACCTGGGTCTCGCCGCGGGCGACTTGACCGAAGTGCGGCCGACGCAGAAGACCGACGCCAGCGGCAACCGGCTCTACCTCGACGCCAACGGGAAGCAGACCACCATACAGGCGGGCAACACGCCGGATTACGTGATGGTGGCGGCGCGCGATGCGAACGGAAACACGCGACTCTTCGCGGGCGCGGTCGGCGGGACGGTGGCCGAGCAGACCGAGCAGGTCTCGACGCTCGTGCCGACCGGCAGCGCGACCGCCGGCGACGTCTGGAAGGTGACGCTCTCGACCAACGCGACCGATGCGGTGACCTTCCAGTACACGGTCGCGGCGGGGGCGAACCTCACGACCATCGCGACGCAGCTCAAGAACCTGATCGACGCCAATCCGAACTACGTCGCGACGCTCGTGGACGTCCCCACGGATACGGGAACCACCAAGGGCATCGAGGTCCGCCTGCAGAACGGCGGCAAGGCGTTCCGCGTCAGCTACGACACCAAGGCAGCCGACGGCAAGAACGAGGCGACCGGCACCCTGTCGGTCACCGAGACGCCGTTCGAGCAGCGCCGCGCGAATGCCGCCTTCACCCTGAGCCTGGACGCCGACCAGAACGGAACGGTCGCGGCCACGGAGCAGATCAAGGCCGGCGAGCTGTGGACCATCACGCTGAACGGCGTCGACTACAGCTACACGACCGTGGCCGGCGACACGCTGGACTCGATTGCCGCGGCCCTGCGGGACAGCATCAAGGCGGTCAACAACGCCAACGCGGGCGCGCTCAAGTGGCAGCAGCGCGTGATCGCACTGCCCACGACGCTGGGCGCGACGCAGTCGCTCACGATCGACGGCCAGGTCTTCTCCTACACCGTGCAGGGCGGAGACACGCTCGAAACCGCCAACAACAAGCTCGTGAAGCTGATCGACGACGACCCGGTCTTCAGCGCGGCGCTCACCTCCGACGGCGTGATCACGGTGTCGCGGCCGGCGGGCGGCCCGTCCTACACCGCGGTTCTGAACAACTCCGTCCTGACGGTCGATAACTGGCAGCAGAAGACCTACAACCTCGCCGGCAATCCCGCCCACATCGTCGCGGGCGACATCTGGACGGTCGTGGTGGACACCACGACGTTCACCTACATGGTCGTGGACAGCGACAGCTACGAGAGCATCGCGGCCGGGCTCGCGCAGAGCATCGACGCACACGCCGACTACCAGGCGACGCAGGTCGGCACCGACCTCGTGATCGTGCGCGCGGCAGCGGCGCCCGCATTCACCGCGTCGGTCTCGCGCAGCTTCTTCGTTCCGGAGACGAGCGAGATCAAGGTCAAGGCCGTCGACGCCGACGGCAACCCGTTGAACGACCGCAAGGCCGATCGCGTCTTCATCTACGGCAATGCCGCCACGGACGACCAGTTCGCGATCGAGAGCACGGTGACCAGCATCACGGCCACGCGCCGGGTCGGCACCGACTACGTGCTGGCGTACGAGATCAACAATCCCCAGCGCAGCTTCAACGGCGCGACGCTCGACACCGTCACCATCTATGCCGACTCGGACAATGCGCTGTCCACCGTCGGCGGCAACGACATCCTGGAGGCCGACCGCGTCGCCTACGACCTGATGGCGATCAATTTCGTGGGCGGCGCGGGACAGGACCGCCTGGTCGGCTCGCCGTTCAACGACGTCCTGAACAGCGGCCTGGGCGACGACGAGGTGACCGGCGGCGCGGGCGTGGATGTCTTCCTCGACGCCGGCGGCAACGACACGCTGATCGAGCAGCGCGACTGGGACATGTCGCTCTTCGGCAACTTCTTCATCGTCGGCAAGATCGTGGGCGACGAGGGCGGTGATTTCTACAAGACGAGCTTCGTGAACGGCAGCGGCCAGACGATCGACCCGTTCACGATCGATTTCGAGGGCGATCCCGACCCGCAGATGCCCGGCCTGCGCGACTCGGGCGACCACTACCGCACCGCGCGCGCCCAGACCCAGACCGACACGGCCATCCCGCAGGAAGTCGAGTCCCTGCTCGACGGCGGCAAGGAGATCTTCGAGAACGCGCGGCTGACGGGCGGTGACAGCAACAACGTCATGGTGGTCGGCGACCAGGACAACATCGTCTTCACCCCGGGTTACGCCCAGGGCAACACCATCGCCACCACCGGCTGGACCGGACGCGCCATCCTCGACAACAAGGTCGCGCGCCTGAACGGCTCGAGCCAGAGCGAGTACTACATCCTCAACCTGAACGGGAACCGGGGCGGCACCGTCGTCATCAACGATACCGGCGGCACCGAGGGCTACGACGAGCTCTACGTCTTCGGCACGAGCGGGGACGACCAGGTCTACTTGAACTCGGCGGGGGCGGCCACGGGGCGCGTCATCGTCGGCGAGCAGTTCGATCCGACGGTGCCCTACAACGTCGAGATCACGAGCTCGGTCCCGAACAGCGCCGGCGTCCGCGACAAGGCCTATCTCTCGGTCACCAACAAGAACCCCGCGATCCCGGTCGCGCTGAGCCTGACGAGCGGCACCGGCTCGGTGGTCCCGGCGGCGGACGGCGAGCCGGGTTTCCGCGTGCGCCTGACGGGCGTGGTGACGGTCGGCTCGGTGTGGACGGTTTCGGTCGACGGCGTTTCCTACAGCTACACCGCGAAGCTGCGCGACCAGCTGCTCGACGTCGCCCGCGGCCTACAGGACGCGATCCGCGGGCCCAACCCGCAGCGCGACGAAGTCCTCTTCAGCAACATCGAGCGGATGACGATCCGCACGATGGACGGCAACGACCGGATCCTGAGCGACGACACCTCGGTCGTCACCATCGTGGAAATGGGCCGGGGCGACGACAGCATCGTGGTCGGGACCGTGCCGCAGATCCCGGACGAGGGCAACAAGAACCTCGAGTTCCCGGAAGGCGTCCCGGTCGCCGACACCGAGAACATGACGAACGGCAACAGCTTCGACATGTACGTCTTCGGCAGCACCCAGGACGACCTGTTCGAGGTGAACCACAACGTCGCAGCGCTCTACCTGGCGGGCGGCGACCACGACGACACGTTCATCATCAATACCTTCCTGGTGCTGAAGAAGAACCCCGACAAGCCCGACGAGATCACCAACCTCACGCGGCTCTTCGGCGGCAAGGGCTCGAACCGCTACGAATACCTGCAAAACGCGCCGGTGTTCATCAATGGCGGCTACGGCACGGACACCCTGGTGGTGAACGGCACGCCGATCGACGATCTCTTCGTCATCACGGAAAACTACGTCGCGGGCGCCGGGCGCATCGTCTACTTCTCGTTCATCGAGCGCCTGGAGGTGAACGGCGCGGGCGGCAAGGACGAGCTCTACGTGCTGTCCTCCCCGGCGGACATGGAGATCACGGTTCGCGGCGGGAGCAACGACGACATCATCTACCTCGGCGGCGAGGCGCCGGCGCAGGTGTTCGATCCGCCCGCGTTCAAGTACCAGCCGCCGCCGTTCACGGTACAGGATCCGCCGCTGCTGGTGGAAGACGTCCGGGTGCGGCCGGTGCAGACCTACCACGCGAGCTACAGCTGGTGGGACAGCGTGTGGGGAACGGCCGACCAGATCCGCGCGTGGTCGCTCCTGCAGGTGATCTTCGACCTGACGAGCTGGTACGCGGGCGAGGTCGCGAAGGACCCGACGTTCCATCTCGTGAGCCACGCCAGCCTCGCCGACGTCATCTCGCAGACGATCGTCACCGACGTGCGCTGGACGTCGAGCCGCCACTGGTGGCTGTGGTGGGACCCGGTGGTGGACGTCACCTACCAGACGCCGGAGATCAAGTACGCCGTCAGCAGGCAGGTCCTGCCCGAGCCGCGCGTCATCACGCCGGCCGTGGTCGAGGTCGACCCGCCGATTTTCGCGCTCAAGTCCACGCCGAACTACACCGTGGCGGACATCAAGGGCCGCCTGGTCGTGGACGGCGGCACCGACCACGAAACGTCGGGCGACAAGGTCATCGTGCACAACGAGGACGGCACGGTCGCGCAGGGCACCCTCGGCACGGAGACCATCGCGGTCAAGGACGGCGAGCGCATCCAGGCTTTCGACGGCAGCGGCCGGGCGCTCTTCGACGGCGGGCCGGTCACGCGGGAGACGAACCAGACCACGCTCACGCTCACCGGCACGGTGGTGGCGGGGCAGATCTTCACCGTGCAGCTCGACACCGACACCAACGAAGCGAACGGCTACACCTACAGCTTCACGCCGTACACGGCGAAGGCCTCCGACGGGCTCGACCTGCCGACGGTGGCGCAGAAGGTCGCGGCGATCATCAACGCCCACGCGAACTACAACGCCACGGCCTCCGGCGCCAAGATCATCATCACCGGCCAGACCGCCGGGGACGTCATCACGCGCCTGTCGAGCACGGTCTCCGAGCCGCTGGTGGGGAACCCCGGGACGGTCGGGTCGAACGCCGGCAAGACGAGCTGGACCGTCACGCTCAACGGCGCGGTCAACACGCAGGATTACTGGGGCATCAAGATCAGCGACGGCGTGTCGCTGAACCCGATCGCGTTCGACTTCTGGCCGACCGCCGGACAGCTCTCGCTCACCACCGTCGCGCGCTTCCTCGCGAGCGAAATCGACAAGTACCCGACGCTGGCGGCGGTCGCGGTCGGCAGCACGATCACGATCACGCGCGACCAGGGCGGAGCGATCCCGGCCGTGACGCTCGCCCACGCCCTCGCCAACGGCCGCATCCCGGTCAAGGTCACCGACTACCGGCAGCGCTACGACGACGCCGGGCTGCCGGTGATGCGCACCTACCTGAGCCTGCAGGGGCTGGGCGTCAACGGCGGGACCGCGTTCGACGGCACCCAGTACCACGGCCTCCTGCTCGAGAACATCGAGGACATGGACATCCGCCTGGGCTTCGACGGCCCGTCCGACACCAAGGCGGACCAGTTCACGTTCAAGACGACCGTCGAGGGCGTGACGACACTGGTCATGGGCGGCGGCAACGACATCGCCAACATCGAGGCGGTGAAGGGCATCACCAACGTCCTTGGCGGCTCGGGCGACGACACGGTCAACGTGTCCGACAGCGAGCACCGCGTCCAGTACATCGAGGACAAGCTCGTCACCGAGGGCGACAAGACCGTCAAGGACGACATCCAGACGCTGCTCTACGACGACCTGGATCCGTTCTTCAAGGAAGTCGTGGACAACGCGCCGATGGTGTTCAGGAAGATCGGGAACGACGTGGTCAAGGTCCCGATCGTCGTGAAGAACACCGGCGTGGTGGGCCCGGCCGAGGTGTGGGCGAACGTCGCGAAGCTCGACCCGGCGACCGGCCAGATCGTGACGGTGAACTTCCACGAGGAAACCACCCGCAGCATCGGCGACGTGGTGGTGACCAAGCCCGATCCGAACAAGAAGGAATGGATGCTTACCTTCCCGAACTCGGCGGGACGGGGCATCACCGACGTCACCGCCAGCACGCAGAACCTGATCGGCGTGAACGTCACCAAGGACGCCAACGATCCGACGGTGCAGCGCGTATACCAGACCGGGACCGGCGGCACGTTCACGCTGACCGTGAACGGGAAGACGACGGACGCAATCCCCTTCGACGCCACGGCGGCGCAGGTGCAGGCGGCGATCGAGGCGGCGAACTGGGTGACGCCGCAGGTCGGGCTCAAGGCCGAGTTCTACGACCTGAGCAACCTGAGCTCCATCAGCAACCTGGCGCAGGTCAATTTCGCGGGCCGGACGCCGTTCTTCACGAAGACGATCGACAACATCAATTTCGCCGCGGGCGGCGGCTCGTTCCTGCCGACCGAGCTGCCGAACCTTACCGACCGGTTCGCGGTGCGCATCACCGGTTCGATCTTCATCCCGACGACCGGCACCTACACGTTCTCCACGACCAGCGACGACGGCTCCCAGCTCTTCCTCGACGGGCTGCGCATCGTCAATAACGACGGCCTGCACGGCGACGCGGTGCGCGCGAGCGTGCAGCGGCCCAACCTGCTCGCGGGCGCGCACAGCTTCGAAGTGCTCATGTTCGAGAACTTCGGCGGCGCCACGCTGAAGGCGAACTGGTCCGGACCGGGCTTCTCGGAGCAGGTGATCCCGTCCACCGCGTTCAAGTCGGGCCTCTCGGTGACGGGCGCCGGCACCCAGGCCAGCCCGTGGGTGATCGACTTCAGCGACAACCTGCCGCAGGCCACCTCCGACTCGCGCAACCTCAAGCTCGCGACGGTGAGCGCGACGCACGAGGTGCAGCGGGTCTCCACCACCGCGACGACCGGGGCCTTCACGCTGGTGTTTCGCGGCGAAGAGACCAATCCGATTCTCTGGAACGCCGGGGCCGACAAGGTGAAGGCGGCCCTCGAGGCGCTCGACGCGCTGGGCACGGTGAACGTGACGGGCAGCGGGACGGCGCAGTCGCCCTGGGAGATCACCTTCATCGAGCCGGGCTACGAGGACGTGCCGCAGCTTGTCGTCGGTCCGACGAGTCAGATCCCGGTCACCATAACCACAGTCCAGAACGCCCAGCTCGCGCAGACGTTCAAGACCACGGCGATCGGCGGCACCTTCGCGCTCACCTACGGCGGCTATACCACCGCGCCCATCAACTTCAACGCGAGCGCCGGCGAGGTCGAGGCCGCGCTCGAGCTCCTCACCGCCGGCAAGAAGCTCTATTTCGACGCCTACGGCAACCGCACGATCGATTCCGGCAACGGCAACAGCGCGCGTCCGTCGCTGATCCCGGTCTACGACAGCGACTTCATCCCGCTGCAGCGCCCCACGGCGGACAGCCCGATCACCGAAGTCTGGTCCGGCTTCTTCGATCAGCTGATCGTCGACGATTCGGGCAACCCGAACGCGATCACCGGCCGCCTGAATCCGACGAACATCGTCGGCCTGTCGCCGGTCGGCCTGGAGCCCGAGTACCACGGGATGGAGAACGTGGTCATCAACCTGGGCGACAAGGCCGACACGTTCTTCTTCGACAACACCGCGGGCGGCGGCACGGTTCTCAACACCGGCGGCGGCAACGACACAGTGAACGTCATTGCCCTGTCGGGACGCGCGACGGTCAATACCGTGACGCAGGGGCAGCGGGCCGGTAACGAGGTGCAGGAGATCTCGGTCGGCGCCGCGGTGGGCGGCAAGTTCAGCCTGAATTTCAACGGCCAGACGACGAGTCTGCTCGACTACAACGTCTCCGCCGCCGGCCTCAAAGCCGCGCTGGAGGCGCTCTCCAACATCACGACCGTGGACGTGGCCGGCACGGGCACGGACGCGGATCCGTGGCGGGTCGCGTTCCTCAACCCGGGATTGCTGGATATCCAGCAGATGACGGTCGCCAGCAACACGCTCGTCGTCGCCGGGCAGATCGCGGTGGTCACGGAGAACGACGGCCGGCCGGCCACGAGCGACGTCCAGACCGTGAAGACGACCGCCACCGGCGGCACGTTTACGCTGACCCTATCCGGCTCGACGACCGGCTCGATCGCCTACAACGCGACGGCGGCGCAGGTGAAACAGGCGCTGGAAAACCTGGGCGGCGGGCTCAAGGTCGACGTGAGCGGCGCCGGCACCACGGCGACACCGTGGCTCGTCACGGTCACCGACAAGGGTAACAAGACGATCAGCCAGATGACCCTGAACGGCGCCAGCTTGACCGGCGGCACCGGCACGGTAACGGTCGTCGGGCGCCCGGCCACCAAGGAAGTGCAGGCGATCTACGCCGACGCCGCGACCGGCCAGTTCACGCTGACCTTCAACGGCCAGACCACGGCGGCGCTCAACTACAATGCGACCGCCGCGCAGGTGAAGACGGCGCTCGAAAACCTGAGCAACATCGACGCGGTCGAGGTGACCGGCACCGGGGCGGCCGACAATCCGTGGCGCGTGACCTTCAACACGCCCGCCGGCGACGTCGCCCAGATGACCGGCGCCGGCCTCGCAACCCTCCGCACGCCCGGCGCGGCGACCGTCACGACCAAGTACGAAGGCCGCAACGTCAGGGACGAGGTCCAGGATGTCGTCGCCACGGCATCGGGCGGGACGTTCACACTCACCTACGACGGCCGTACCACGGCGCCAATCGCCTACAACGCCGCTGCCGCCGACGTGAAGTCGGCCCTCGAATTGCTGGGCGGGATCACGGTGAACGTCACCGGTGCCGGCACGGACGCCTCGCCGTGGCACGTGTCCTTCCTCAACACCGGCGTGAAGGACGTGCCGCAGCTCGTCGCGGACGACAACAAGCTCGTCACCTCCACCGGCGGGGTCGTTGCGACGGTGACCGAGGGCGGCGCCGCCGCGAACGAGATCCAGAGCCTTTACAACACCGCGACTGGCGGCACCTTCACCCTGACGTTCAGCGGCGCCACGACGAGCGCCATCGCCTGGAACGCCACCGCCGCGCAGCTGAAGGCGGCGCTGCAGGCGCTCGCGAACATCGATACCGTGAACGTCACGGGTTCGGGTCGCATCGACGATCCCTGGCAGGTCACCTTCCTCGCGCCGGGCGCCCAGAACGTGGCGCAGATGACGGTCAACGGCGCTGCCTTGACGGGCGGCACCTCGAAGATCGGCACGCTGCTCGACGGGCGGCCGGCCGCCAACGAAGTCCAGACGATCTACACGACGACCACCGGCACATTCACGATCGACCTCGGCGGCAACACCACCGGGCCGCTTGCCGGCAGCTCGACGGCGGCCGAGATCAAGGCGGCGCTGGAAGCGGCCGGCGGCGTGACCGTGAACGTGACCGGCGCCGGCACCCAGGCGAGCCCGTGGCGGGTCGAGTTCACCGACCCGGTCTCGACCAACATGCCGCCGATGACGGTGGACCTCCTGAACGTCGTGGTCGCGACCGAGACCCCGGGCACCAACTCGACGACCGAAGTGCAGACGGTCTACCGCGACGCCGGCGTCACGGGCGGCTCCTTCGCGCTGACTTTCGACGGTCGCGCGACCGCCCCGATTGCCTGGAACGCAGCCGCGGCGCAGTTGAAGTCCGCCCTGGAAGCCCTGGGCGGGTTCACCGTGAACGTGACCGGCACGGGCACCAAGGCCGATCCGTGGCGCATCGCCTTCGCCACGCCGTCGGTGAAGGACGTGCCGCTGATGGTCGCCAACGGGTCGAATCTCACGGCCCCGTTGACCGCAGTGACGACGATCAACACCGGCGCGGGCGACGACACCTTTCCAGCACAGTGGGATCCGAAGCTTGGAATTCACGTGACTTGAAGTCGC
>JADMIO011678487.1_pt1 | contig 46703 bp, 34 predicted proteins | sample 8958161 | NCBI WGS metagenome assembly JADMIO01 (sample SAMN16585339, study PRJNA669376) | soil metagenome | isolation source: Crop rotation soil | place: USA: Cullars Rotation, Alabama | collected 2011
TATGGTGAAAGTTGGAACCTCTTACGTGCCGATCAGATTAAAACGAAAGGCCCAGTCTTTCGACTGAGCCTTTCGTTTTATTTGACCATGTTGGTATGATTTAAATTAATACGACTCACTATAGGGTCAGTGCGGCCGCGACTTCAAGTCACGTGAATTCCAAGCTTCGGATCCCACTGTGCTGGAAAGACCGGCGCCAGCCTGTACGGCGGCGAGCTGCGCTACGCGATCCTCGCCGGCGGCGTCGCCGAGCCGGCGCTGGCGGTGCGCGGCACCTACACGCGCAGCGCCGGCATCGACGACTTCGACTACAAGGCCTGGAGCGCCGACGTGTCGCTGTCCAAGGGCTTCGCCATCCTGACGCCCTACGTCGGCGCCGGCATCGTGCGCGCGACCGTCGATCCGCGCGGCCAGCTCGACGCCACGCTCGACCGCGTGAAGAAGAACGGCAGCCGCGTGTTCGCCGGGCTGCGCATCGGCCTGGCCATCTTCGACATCGTCCCCGAGTACGAGCACATCGGCTCCAACAACACCTTCAACCTCGCGCTGGGGTTCTCGTTCTAGCCGCGACCGGCGGCGCCCGCGTCATGCTTTCATGGAAGAAGCTGCTCGGTGAGGCGCGGCGCGCGCCGCCGGCGGACCCGGCGCAGCGCCGGCGCCTGGCCACGGCGGTGCTGCTGCTGGAGACCGCGCGCGCCGACTTCGAGCACAGCCCCGCCGAGCTGTCGGTCGTCCGCGCCGAGCTGGCGCGCAGCTTCGGCGTCGACGAGGCGGCGCTGGAGCAGCTGCTCGGCGAGGCGGCGCGCAGCGCGGAGGCCTCGGTGTCGCTGCACGAGTACGTCGGCACGCTCAACGGCGCGCTCGACGCGACGGCCAAGCAGGAGCTGATGGCGATGCTGTGGCGCGTGGCCTGGGCCGACGGCCGCATCGACCCGCAGGAGGAGCATCTGATCCGGCGCCTGGCCGACCTGCTGCACGTGCCGCACGCGGCCTTCATCCGCCACAAGCTCGACGCCGCGCGCCGATGAGCCGCAACGCCTCGCTGTTCGCCAACCTGCGCATCCAGCACAAGGTCGCGCTGGCCTACGCCGTCATCCTGCTGCTGTTCGCCGGCACCTGCGGGCTGTTCGCGCGCAACATCGCCGACGTGCGCAGCAGCAGCCAGAGGTCGGAGCATTCGCTGCAGGTGCTCAACCGCATCGGCGCCCTGAACACCGCCGTGCTGCAGCAGCAGAACGGGCTGCGCGGTTACGTGCTGACCCAGCAGCAGCGCTTCCTCGATCCCTACCTCGACGGCGAGGCCAACTTCGGCCACCTGGCGGAGGAGGTGCTCGAGCTCACCGGCGACAACGCCTTCATGCAGGCGGGCATCCAGCACGTGTCGCAGCTGATGCAGCGCTGGCGGCGCGAGATCGCCGACCCGTTCATCCTGCAGCTGCAGCAACCCGGCGGCTTCGAGCAGGTGCGCGGCGACATCGTCGGTGGCCGCGGCCTCGAGCAGATCGGCGACCTGCTCGACCAGCTCGAGACCCTGCGCGAGCACGAGCTCACGCTGTTCGGGCAACGCTCGCGGCAGCTGGACGATTCGCTGCACCAGGCGCAGCGCGTGGTCGCGGCGATGCTCCTGCTGGGCATCCTGTTCGGCCTGGTCGTGATCTATGCCACCGCGCGCGGCGTCGCCCGGCCGCTGGGCCTGCTCACCGGCGTGATGGCGCGCGTGGCCGGCGGCGAGACCGAGGCCGAGGTGCCTTTCCTCGAGCGCGGCGACGAGATCGGCGCGCTCGCGCGCGGCCTGCTGGTGTTCCGCGATAGCGTCCGCCAGCTGGCGCAGCGCGAGCGCCTGAAGACCCAGCTGTCGAGCCTGACCGACGCGCTGCAGGGCCGCGAGACCGCGGCGGAGTTCGCCGACGCGCTGGCCGGCACGCTGTGCGCGGCGGTCGGCGCGGTGCGCGGCGCGGTGTTCGTGTGGAACGACGAGAGCTCGCGCTTCGAGCTGGCGGGCGGCCATGGGCTGCCGCCGGCGTCGTCGATGGTGACCCGCTTCGCCGACGGCGAGGGCCTGCTCGGCCAGGCGGCCCGCGACGGCGAGCCGCTGGCCTTGCGCCAGATCCCCGACTCCTATGTGCCCGTGGCGACCGGCCTGGGCAGCGCCGCGCCGCGCTCGCTGCGCATCTACCCGCTGCCCGGGCGCGAGCACACGCTGGGCGTGGTCGAGCTGGCGCTGCTGGCCGAGCCCGACGCCGCCAGCCTCGACTACCTGCTGCAGGCGACGACCTTCGCGGCGCTGTCGCTGGAGACGCTGCTGCGGGGCGTCGCCACCGTCGAGCTGCTGCGGCGGACGCAGGAGCAGGCCGAGGAATTGCGCACCTCCGACGAGGCGCTGCGCACCCAGGAGGAGGAGCTGCGCGCCACCAACGAGGCGCTGCGCGACAAGTCCGAGGCGCTGCAGGCGCAGAGCGCGACGCTGCAGGCCAGCCAGGAGGAGATGCAGGTCCACGCCGAGGAGCTGCGCGTGACCAACGCCGCGCTCGAGGAGAAATCCGAGGAGCTGCGCGCGCAGAAGGCGGCGCTGGAGGCGGTGCAGGTCGAGCTCGAGGAGAAGGCCGTCGACCTCGAGCAGGCCAGCCGCTACAAGAGCGAGTTCCTGGCCAACATGTCGCACGAGCTGCGCACGCCGCTCAACAGCATGCTGATCCTGTCGAAGAGCCTGGCCGACAACGAGGAGCGCACGCTCAATGCCGAGCAGGTCGAGAGCGCGCGCATCATCCACGACAGCGGCCGCAGCCTGCTCGCGCTGATCAACGACATCCTCGACCTGTCCAAGGTCGAGGCCGGCAAGCTCGACGTGGTCGCCGAGGAGGTGCGCGTCGAGTCGTTCGCCGCCCAGGTCGAGCGCCAGTTCCGGCCGGTGGCGCAGGAGCGCAAGCTGAAGTTCACCGTCACCGTCGAGCCCGGCGGGCCAGCACACGTGCGCACCGACGGCGTGCGCCTGGTGCAGATCGCCGCGAACCTGCTGTCGAACTCGTTCAAGTTCACCGAGAGCGGCGAGGTGCGCATGCACGTCGGGCGTCCGCCGGCGGGCGCCCAGTTCATCACGCCGGGCCTGCGCGCCGACAACGCGCTGATGCTGCGCGTCAGCGACACCGGCGTCGGCATTTCCGACGAGCAGCTCAGCCGCCTGTTCCAGGCCTTCGAGCAGGCCGAGTCCGGCACCAGCCGGCGCTATGGCGGCACCGGGCTGGGCTTGTCGATCTGCCGCGGCCTCGCCGAATTGCTCGGCGGCGAGATCCACGTCGACAGCCGGTCCGGCGCCGGCAGCACCTTCACCGTCTACGTCGCCGAGCGCCTGGAGCCGGGCGGCCGGGTGCGCGCGCCGGTGCCGGTGGTGCCGCCGCCCGCGCCGGCGGCACCCGTGCCGGCGCCGACGGCGGTCGCGGAGGCGCTGCCGCCGGTGAAGGCGGCCGAGGGCGCGACCATCCTGATCATCGAGGACGACGCGCAGTTCGCCGAGGTGCTGGCCGGCATCGCGCGGGCGAAGAACTATCGCGCGCTGACCGCGCTCGACGGCGAGTCGGGCCTGGCCCTGGCGCGCCGCCACCGGCCGACCGGCATCCTGCTCGACATCAGCCTGCCGAAGATGGACGGCTGGGAGGTGCTGCGCCAGCTGAAGGCCGATCCCGCGACCGCCGGCATCCCGGTGCATTTCATCTCCGGCGCGGAGGAGGCGCCGCGCGCGCTCGCCGCCGGCGCCAGCAGCTTCCTGAAGAAGCCCGTCGGCAAGCCGCAGGTCAGCGCGCTGCTCGACGGCCTGCCGCGGCCCGCGGCCGGCGACCGCCGGCGCATCCTGGTGATCGACGACTACGAGCCCGACCGGCGCCTGGTGCGCGAGATGCTGCGCCGCGAGCCGATCGACATCGACGAGGCGCCGACCGCGGAGAAGGCGCTGGAGAAGATGACCGGCCAGCAGTACGACCTGCTGGTCCTGGACCTCGGGCTGCCGGGCATGGACGGCTTCCAGTTCCTGGAGCACGCCAGCAAGCGCGGCGAGCTGCCCGCGGTGGTGATCCACTCCGGCCGCGAGCTGACGCGCGACGAGAGCCTGAAGCTGCGCGAGTTCACCGACTCGATCGTGATGAAGGACGCGCCGTCGCCGCAGCGGCTGCTCGACGAGGTCACGCTGTTCCTGCACAGCATCCGCCGCGTCGCCGTCGACGAGCCGCCGGCGCCGCGGCCGCCCGACAGCGCGCTCTCCGGCCGGACCGTGCTGGTGGTCGACGACGACATGCGCAACATCTTCGCCCTGTCCAAGGTCATGCGCTCGCACGGCCTCAAGGTGATCATGGCCCAGGACGGCAAGAAGGCCCTGGCCCAGCTCGACGCCAACCCCGACGTCGACCTCGCGCTGATCGACATCATGATGCCCGGCATGGACGGCTACGAGACCATGCGCCAGGTGCGCGCGCGCGAGCGCTGGCAGAAGCTGCCGATCATCGCGGTGACCGCCAAGGCGATGGGCGGGGACCGGGAGAAATGCATCGCGGCGGGGGCGAACGATTACTGTCCCAAGCCCATCGATGTGGACGAGCTGATGGAGCAGGTCCGAAGGCTGCTGGCGCGGTGACATGCATCCCTCCGACCGCCAGGACATCGAGATCAAGCTGTTCCTCGAGGCCTTGCACCTGCGCCACGGCTACGACTTCCGCCAGTACGCGCCGGCCTCGCTCAAGCGGCGCGTGGTGGCGCTGAGCACGCTGCTGGAGACGCGCTCGATCTCCGAGCTGACCGAGCGCCTGATCCACGACGAGGCCTTGCTGCCGAAGGTGATCGAGAAGCTGTCGGTGCCGGTGTCGGAGATGTTCCGCGAGCCGCGCACCTTCGCCCTGCTGCGCGAGGCGGTGCTGCCGCAGCTGGCGAGCTTCCCGCACGTCAACATCTGGCAGGCCGGCTGCGCGCACGGCGAGGAGGTGTACTCGCTGGCGATCCTCCTGGCCGAGGCCGGGGTGAGCGCGCGCGCCCAGATCTACGCCACCGACATCAGCGACGCCGCGCTGGCGCGCGCCCAGGAAGGCATCTACCCGTCGCGCGAGATGGCCTTGTACCGCGACAACTACAAGGCGGCCGGCGGCCTGCGCTCGCTCGACGACTACTGCACCGAGCGCTACAACTACGTGAAGATGCACGACGAGCTGCGCAGCCGCATCACCTTCGCCAACCACAACCTGGTGTCCGACGGCGTGTTCGGCGAGATGCACCTGATCCTGTGCCGCAACGTGCTGATCTACTTCTCCGACCCGCTGCAGGACCGCGTGCTGCAGCTGTTCCGCGACAGCCTGGCGCGCGGCGGCTGGCTGTGCATCGGCGCCAAGGAGACGCTCAGCTATTCCGGCGTCAGGGACCAGTTCCGCGCGCTGCGCAAGGGCATCCCGCTGTTCAAGCTGCTGGCGTCGGCGGGCTGATGGCCGCGCCGCGCGCCAATCGACGCCGGCTGCGCGCCCTCCTGGTCGGCGCCTCGTCCGGCGGCGTGCACGCGATCGGCGCGCTGCTCAAGGGACTGGCGCCGGCGTTCAAGCCGAGCGTGGTCGTGGTCCAGCACGTGGCGCCGGATCATTCGTCGCTGGCCCAGGTCTACGCGCGCTCGGCGCACGTGCCGGTGGTCGAGGCCACCGCGCGCGTGCGCATCGAGCCGCGCCACGTCTACGTCGCGCCGCCGGGCTATCACCTGCTGGTCGAGAAGAGCGAGCGCTTCGCGCTGTCGGTGGACGAGAAGGTGCGCTGGTCGCGGCCGTCGATCGACGTGCTGTTCGAGTCGGCCGCCGACGTCTGGGGCGCGCTCGCCATCGGCGTGATCCTCACCGGCGCCAACGACGACGGCGCGCGCGGCCTGGCGGCGCTGCGCTCGCGCGGCGGCAAGGCGATCGTGCAGCAGCCCGAGGATGCCGAGTCGCCGGCGATGCCGCGCGCCGCGCTGGCCGCGGCCGGCGCCGATTTCGTGCTGCCCCTGAACGAGATCGCGCCGTGCATCAACCATCTGGCGGGGCTCACGTGACCCGAGGCGAACCGCCATGAGCGAAAACCGTCCCAAGATCCTGGTGGTCGACGACAGCACGGCGAACCTGGTGGCGATGCGGCGCCTGCTGGCCAAGTGCGGCGCCGACCTGATCGAGGCGCCCTCCGGCAGCGCCGCGCTGGCGGCGACGCTGGAGCACGAGTTCGCGCTGATCCTGCTCGACGTCAACATGCCGGAGATGGACGGCTTCGAGGTCGCCTCGTTCCTCCACGGCGAGCCGATGACGCGGGAGACGCCGATCATCTTCGTCACCGCGGCCATGGTCGACGACCTGTCGCGGCTCAAGGGCTACAGCCTCGGCGCGGTCGACTACATCTTCAAGCCGATCAACGACGTCATCCTGCTGTCCAAGGTGCGCGTGTTCCTCGAGCTGTATCGCGGCAAGCTCGAGCTGCGCCGCCTGCTGGCCGAGCTGAACCTGCGCAACGACCAGCTCTACCAGGAGATCCACGAGCGCGAGAAGGCCGAGGCCCAGGTGCGCCACCAGGCCACCCACGATCCGCTCACCGGGCTGCCGAACCGCGCGCTGTTCATGGACCGCCTGGCGCAGGCGATCGAGCACAGCCGGCGCAGCGGCGTCGGCTTCGCCTTGCTCTATGTGGACATCGACGGCTTCAAGCCGGTCAACGACACCCACGGCCACCACGCCGGCGACCAGTTGCTGCAGGCGATCGCCGGGCGCATGCGCGACCGGCTGCGCCGCTCGGACACCGTCGCGCGCCTGGGCGGCGACGAGTTCGCGGTGATCATCCAGGAGACGGTGCAGACGCCGCAGGCGGCAGTGGCCGCGGCCGACGACCTGGTGGCGTTGCTGCGCCAGCCTTACCGGGTCGAGGGAGGGCTGGAGCTGCACGTCGGCGCCAGCATCGGCGCGGCGCTGTTCCCGGACCATGCCGCGACGGGCAGCGACGCGATCGAGCAGCTGATCCGCGCCGCCGACCGCGCCATGTACCAGGCCAAGCGCGGGGGCCGCAACCGCAGCGTGCTCGCCACGAACGACCCGCCGCAGCCGATGTCATAAGATCGGGCTGCCCCACCCAAGGAGGAGTGCGCCATGCGCAAGTTCGTTATGCTGTCCTGCACGGTGCTGGCCATCGCCGCTGCGCCCGTCGTCGTCGCTGCCGACGAAGTTCCGGCCACCAGCAAGCCCGCCGCCGAGGTCAAGGAAGCGGCCCCCGCATCCAAGACCGGCGACATCCACTGCGAGATGAGCTTCACCCTGTCGGGCTGGTCGGTGTTCTACAAGAAGTACAAGGGCAACGGCACGGTCACCTGCAACAACGGCCAGAGCATGAAGGTCGCGCTCAAGAGCGAAGGCGGCGGCCTGACCGCGGGCAAGTCGACCATCGACGACGGCCACGGCGACTTCACCGGCGTGAAGGACATCAAGGACGTGCTCGGCGACTACGCCTCCGGCGGCGCGCACGCGGGCGCGGGCAAGTCGACCATCGCCAGCGGCCTGACCAAGGGCGAGGTGTCGCTGTCGATGACCGGCAAGGGCCGGGGCGTCGACCTGGGCGTCGACTTCGGCAAGTTCACCATCGCGCCGGAAGGCACGAAGATGGATTGATGCCTCAGCCTCGCGGGTCGAAGCCCGCGAACGCCTTGGCCATCTCCTCGTAGTGCTTGCGCGCCGACTCGGAATCGGCGGGCGGCGTCACGACCTGGAAGATCGCGAACTGGTCGCCGGGCGTCGCGCCGGGCAGCCCGCGGCCCTTGAGCCGCATCTTGCGGCCCGACTGCGTGTTCGCCGGCAGCGTCAGCTCGACGGTCCCGCCGAGCGTCGGCACCGGCACCTTCGCGCCCAGCGCCGCTTCCCACGGCGCGATGTTCACGGTGACGTGGATGTCGCGCCCCTCGGGCTTGAACTGCGGATGCGGCTCGAACTCGACCTCGAGCAGCAGGTCGCCGCCGTGCGCGCCCTGCTGGGCGAGGCGGATGGTCTGGCCGGGCACCACGCCCTTGGGAATGCGCACGTTCAGCGTGCGGCCGTCGGACAGCGACAGCGTGCGCTGCGCGCCGTTGTAGGAATCCTCGATGGCGATGGCCACGCGCGCGCGCGTGGGGCCGGCTTCCTGCGCGCCGAAGCCGTCGTCGTCGAAGCCGCCGCCGAAGCCTGCGCCGCCCTGCATGCCGCCGAACAGCGTCGAGAAGAAATCCGAGAAGCCGCCCGCGCCGCCGAAGTCGCCCGCGGCCGCGCCGGCACGCCGGCCGCGACCGAAGTGCTGCTCCCAGTTGGGCGGCGGCGTGAAGCGGCTGCCCTGCTTCCAGTTGGCGCCGAGCGCGTCGTAGGCCTTGCGCTTCTCCGGGTCCGACAGCACCTCGTTGGCCTCGTTGGCCTCCTTGAACTTCTCCTCGGAGCCCTTGGCCTTGTTCTTGTCGGGATGGTACTGGCGCGCGAGCTTGCGATACGCGCGCTTGATGTCGTCCGCGCTCGCGGTGCGCGGCACGCCGAGAATCTTGTAGTAGTCCTTGTAGTCCATCTGACCTAGAAAGACCTCGCAGAAACAAAGTTCCCTGCGCGCGCGACACGGTGTCCGGAACGGTGGGTGCGGGAGCGCGCGCAATGGCGGCCCTCCCGCACCCACGCTCCGCGGCACCGTGTCAGGCCGCCCCCGCGAAGCGGGGGAGGGCTAGGGTGGGGGGCTCTCATGCCGCAGCCTCCCCACCCGGTTTCCTCAGTGCTGCACCGTGATCTTGCGCGGCTGCGCCTGCGGGCGCTTGGGGATCACGATCTCGAGCACGCCGAACTTGCCGGCGGCCGAGACGTTGTCCGCGTCCGCGGTGTCGGGCAGGGCGAAGCGGCGGTGGAAGCGCCCGTTGGTGCGCTCCAGGCGGCGGCTCTCGACGCCCTTGGCCTCGACCTTCTGCTCGCGCGTGCCGGACAGCGTCAGCACGCCCTTCTCCAGCGTGATCTCGATGGAGTTCGGATCGACGCCCGGAACGTCGGCATAGATCACGAACTTGTCCTTGTACTCCTCGATGTCGACGGGCGGGGCCCAGTCGGCGGTCGCGCCGCTCGAAGTGTCGCCGCCGGACACGCGGTCGAAAGCGCGGTTGAACTCGTTCATCAGCTCCCGGTGCACCGCCCAGGGCTCGTAGCGAACCAAAGTCATGTCACATCCTCCTGATCGTCATGAAACGGGGCTTGCTTCCCCAGTGCACAGAAACTGGGGGAAGGCCCGCGCTTTTCAAGAGGTCGGTGCGGTGCCCTGGGCGCCGGGCTTGGGGGGCGGGGAGGGGGCGTTGCGCAGCACTTCCTCGATCGAGGTCAGCCCCGACCAGACCTTCTGGCTGCCGGCGATGCGCAGCGGCACCATGCCTTCCACGATGCCCGCCGAGCGCAGCGGCACCAGGTCGGTCTGGTCGTGCACCAGCTGCCGGATGTTCTGGCTCATCGGCAGGATCTCGTAGATGCCGACGCGGCCGAGATAGCCGGTGCCGCGGCATTCCAGGCAGCCGACCGGCCGATGCACCATCCGCGGCCGCTCGATCGGCCAGCCGGCGACCAGCTCGCGCCACTCCTCGGCCGGCGTCTCCACCGGCTTGCGGCAATGCGGGCACAGCTTGCGCAGCAGGCGCTGGGCGACGATGCCGATGACCGTCGCCTTGAGCAGGTAGGACGGCACGCCGAGGTCGAGCAGGCGCGTCACCGCGGTCGGCGCATCGTTGGTGTGCAGCGTCGACAGCACCAGGTGGCCGGTGAGCGCCGCCTGGACCGCGATCTCCGCGGTCTCCAGGTCGCGCACCTCGCCGACCATGATGATGTCGGGGTCCTGGCGCATCAGCGCGCGCACGCCGGTGGCGAAGGTCAGGTCGATGCCCGGCTGCACCTGCATCTGGTTGAACAACGGCTCGACCAGCTCGATCGGGTCCTCGATGGTGCAGACGTTGACCTCGCTGGTCGCCAGCTGCTTGAGCGTCGAGTACAGCGTGGTGGTCTTGCCCGAGCCGGTGGGGCCGGTGACCAGGATGATGCCGTTGGGCTCGGCGATCATCGCCTTCCAGCGGGCGCTGTCCTGCGCGGTGAAGCCGAGCTCGGAGAAATCGCGCACCAGCACCTCGGGGTCGAAGATGCGCATGACCAGCTTCTCGCCGAACGCGGTCGGCAGGCTCGACACGCGCAGCTCGATCTCCTTCTTGTCCTGCGAGCGCGTCTTGATGCGGCCGTCCTGCGGCTTGCGCTTCTCGGCGACGTCGAGGCGCGACACGATCTTGATGCGCGAGGTCACCGCCGCGAACACGCCCGCCGGCATCTGGTAGACGTCGTGCAGCACGCCGTCGATGCGGAAGCGCACGTTGCCGACGTTGCGCCGCGGCTCGAGGTGGATGTCGGAGGCGCGCTGCTCGAAGGCGTACTGCAGCAGCCAGTCGACGATGGCGACGACGTGCTGGTCGTTGGCGTCGAGCTTGCCGGCGCGCCCGAGCTCCATCAGCTGCTCGAGGTTCTGGATGTTGCCCAGCTGCACGCCCGAGCGCTCGTTCTCCGCGCCCTTCACCGAGCGGGCGAGGGCGTAGAACTCGATCTGGTAGCGGTCGATGTCGGGCGGGCTGGCGACCACGCGGCGGATCGCCTTGCCCTGCAGCACCGGCGCGAGGTCGCGCTCCCACTCGCGCAGGAACGGCTCGCAGGTGGCGACCACCACCTCGTTGGTCATCACCTTCAGCGGCAGCAGGCGCCAGCGCTGCGCGTAGGGATAGCTCATCACCGCCGCGACCTTGCTGACGTCGACCGACAGCGGGTCGATGCGCTGGTAGGCCAGGCCCGACCAGGTCGCCAGCCACTGCACCAGCGCGTCGAGCGTGAGCTTGGTGCCGGGCTGCTTGAGATTGTCCCAGCCGAACTCGGCGGCGACCTCCAGCGGATGGCGCGCGTCGGTGCCGCGGCTGGCGAGGCGGATCTCGGCGTCGCGCGCCTGCTCGCGCGTGATCATGCCGTCGGCATGGAGCCCGGTGAACACCTCGCGCAGCGACAGCCGGTGCTCGGGCTGCGCGGCGGTCGCCGCCGGCGCCTTCGGCACGGTGCTCGTCGAGGTATTTTTCATTGGGCTACGTTAGCATTCCGCACTCTGGTGTACGACTGACGTTCCCGATGAAACACGCTTTCCCCGCATTTGTCCTGCTGCTGTGCGGCTGCGCCGCGACCCAGGACTGGTCGATGCCCGACGTCGGCAAGTGGTTTTCGCGCGAGAACGCGGTGGCGGTCGAGGAAGTGCGCCGCGCGCAGGTGTGCAACAGCCCCACCGACCAGGCCGCGGTCACGCTGTTCCCGGACCTGGCCGCCGCGCATGCCTGGGAGGCCAGCCGCGGCGTCGCCCTGATCGGCGACGCGCCGCTGCCAGACGGCCCCTACGCGCTGGTGGAGATGGGCACGCGCAATACCGGCGGTTACGGCGTGGCGGTGAGCCGCACCGCCGGCCGCAACGGCGACGTGCTGATCCTGAAAGCCACCTTCATCGCGCCGGCGGCCGACCGCATGGTCACGGAGATGATCAGCAGCCCCTGCGTGCTGGTGAGCCTGCCGCAGGCGCACTACGCCGAGATCCAGCTCATCGACCAGGACGGCCGGCGCCGCGCGCGCAGCGGGTCGTCGTGATCGAGCCGGCCGGCGCCGCAGCCATGAGCGAGGTGCCGCCGCGCGGCTGGGCGCGCTTCCTCCCCGCGCCGGTGCTCGGCGCGATCATGTTCACGGCCTTCGTGGTGAACACGGTGCTCTGGGTGATCCCGGTGTACCTGCTCATCCTGGTCAAGCTGGTCACGCCCAGGGGGCGTGCGCGCGACGCGGTGTCGACGCTGGTGGCGACCACCGCGCAGAAGTGGGCGGGCGTCAACACCTGGATCGCCGACCATCTCGTCGACATCGACTGGGACATCCGCTTCGACGCCAGCGTCTCGCCGCAGGGCCAGTACCTGGTGTGCTGCAACCACCAGTCGTGGAACGACATCTTCGTGCTGATGAAGACCTTCGGCTTCCGCGCGCCGTTCTTCAAGTTCTTCATCAAGCAGGAGCTGATCTGGGTGCCGCTGCTCGGCCTGTGCTGGTGGGGCCTGGACTACCCGTTCATGAAGCGCTACACGCCGGAGCAGCTGGAGAAGAACCCGGCGCTGCGCGGCAAGGACCTGGAGACCACGCGCATCGCCTGCGCGCGCTTCAGGAACCAGCCGGCGCTGATCCTGAACTTCCTCGAAGGCACGCGCTTCACGCAAGCCAAGCATGATCGGCAGCAGTCGCCGTACCGGCACCTGCTCAAGCCCAAGTCCGGCGGCTTCGCCTTCTCGCTGGCGGCGCTCGGCGAGAAGCTGAACTCGCTGGTCGACGTCACCATCGTCTATCCCGACGGCGTCAAGGGCTTCTGGGCGCTGATGGCCGGGCGCGTGCGCCGCGTCGTCGTCGACGTGCGCCAGCTGACGATCCCGCACGAGTTTTTCGTCGGCAGCTACGAGAACGATGCGGCGTTCCGCCAGCGCTTCCAGGAGTGGATCGGTGCGCTGTGGGCGGAGAAGGATCGGCGGATCGGTGAATTGCGGGCAGCGACTGCGGCCCATTGATGGGAGTGATGATGGCGTCGTCGAGGATGTGGCTGGGCTTGGGTTTGCTGTTGGCCGCGCCGGCGGCGTCGGCGACGGTGCTGCACGTGGCCAGCGTGAATGGCCGGGCCGCGGCGCAGCGCGGCGGCGAGCACATCGTGCTGGCGACGGGCTACGAGCTGGTCGAGCAGGACGCGGTGCGCGTCGAGCCTGATGCCCAGCTCGACCTGCAGCTGGGTCGTCACGGCATGCTCGAGCTCGGCCCCGATGCCGCGCTCGAGGTCGAGCGCGTGCCCTTCGCCAGCTGGTCGGACGATCTGCGCACGCGCCTGCGACTGACGCGCGGCTACCTGCGAGTGCTGTGGAAGCGCCCGCCGAAGGCGGCGCTGTGGCCGCTGGCGATCGACGTCGGCGATTTCACGCTGTCGCTGACCAGCGGCGAGTTCCTGCTGCAGGCCGGCGGCGAGGCGCCGGTGCTGTGCGTCGGCGACGGCGACGCCGCGATCGACTGGCACGGCGCCGGTGCGCGCGCCAGCCGCTCGATCAGCGGCCCGGGCTGCGCGACGCTGCTCGCCGGCGACGCGCGCGTGATCGCGACGATCGCCGTGCGTCTCGACGACCTGGTCGCGCCGCGCCAGAAGCGCGTGCTCGCGCTGGCGCCGCTGGAGGTTCCGGCGCCGGTGACTGCGCGCGCCGAGCCGGAGCCCGCGCCGCCGGCGCCGCCGGCGGCGCGACCGCTGCCCGTGAGCGCGGCGCCGGTTGCGCCCGCGCCGGTGGCACCGGCGATCACGCCGCCGCCGGTGGAGACTGCGCCGGGCCGCTGGATCGTCACGCTGGCTTCGTTCCCCGATCAGCCCAGCGCCGATGCGCAAGCGGCGCGCCTGCGCGTCGCCGGCTACACCGCCGAGGTCGCCGAAGCGCAGGTCAAGGGCAAGACCTGGTATCGCGTGCAGCTGCGCGGCTTTCCGACTTCAGACCTGGCGAAGCAGACCGCGGCCGAGCTCGCGGAGCGTCAGGGCTTCAAGGACGCCTGGATCAGCCGACAGTAGATCAGCCGCCGCCGGGCTTCGAGAGCTCCACCAGCATCCCGAGCTTCGGGCTGTCGAGATGGTGCAGCTCGTCGCGCTTCATCTTGCGCTTCTCGCGCAGCCGGTAGCTGGCGAAGCCGCTCGCGGTCGGCACCGTGTAGGTGAGGTCGGCGTCGACGTGCAGCCAGTGCGACAGCAGCAGCGCGATGCTGCCGTCGACCGGGCTCGCGCTGGTCGCGTTGAGATTGTCCGGCCCGCCGATGGCGAAGGCCTGGCCGAAGCGCACGCGCAGCGCCGGCCCGCGCGTTTCCGGCGGATCCTTCTGCGTCCAGGCGAGCTTGATCAGGGGCTGGTAGCGCTTGGAATTGCGCAGGTGCTGCCACTCGTCCTCCAGGGCGAAGCTCGATTCCGGCAGCAGCGTGATGCCCGCGGCGTTGAGCGCGGCGACGTTGGCCGGGTCGATGGCGTTGCTCAGGTTCGGCGGCGCGACGCCGCGACCGGCCTCGCCGCCGGCGAACTTGTCGAGGAACACGATGAGGTCGATGCGGTAGGTTTCGGCGTGCGCCGGCAGCGCGGCGATCGCGACGGCCAGGGCGAGGAGGAGGCGCTTCATGTCCCCGCCAGTGTATCCAACAGCCTCGCCAGCTGCGGCGCGCGCTCCTCGACCTTCTCGAGGTCCGCGTTGATGTGCAGCTTCTTCTGCCCCTCGAGCCGGTACACCCTGGGCTGCTTCTGGATCAGCTTGATCAGCTTCAGCGGGTCGATGTTCGGCTTCGCGGTGAACTCCAGCGTCGCCGACTTCGCGCCCGCGCGCAGCCGGCGCACGCCCAGCGGCGCGGCCAGCGTGCGCAGCTGCGCGGCGTCGAACAGGCGCTCGATCTGCGGCGGGAACAGGCCGAAGCGGTCGATCATCTCGACCTTGAGCTCGTCCAGCGCGGGCCCGTCCTGGGCCTCGGCGATGCGCTTGTACAGGGTCAGCCGCGTGTGCACGTCGGGCACGTAGGTCTCCGGGATCAGCGCGGAGATGCCCAGATCGACCTCGCACTCGGCCGCGCCGAACGGCGCGTCGTCGAGGCGACCGGCCTTGATCGCCTTGACCGCGCGCGCGAGCAGGTCGGCGTAGAGCGTGAAGCCCACTTCCTCGATCTGCCCGCTCTGGTCCTCGCCCAGCAGCTCGCCGGCGCCGCGGATCTCGAGATCGTGCGTGGCCAGCGCGAAGCCCGAGCCGAGATCGCCGAGCGTCTCGATCGCCTCGAGGCGCTTCTGCGCGTCGCCCGAGAGCGCGCGCCGCGACGGCACCATGAAGTAGCAGTAGGCGCGATGGTGCGAGCGGCCGACGCGGCCGCGCAGCTGGTGCAGCTGCGCCAGGCCCAGCTGGTCGGCGCGATCGACGACGATGGTGTTGGCGGTGGGGACGTCGATGCCGGACTCGATGATCGTCGTGCACACCAGGATCGAGAAGCGCTGGTGATAGAAGTCCAGCATCACCTGCTCCAGCTCGCGCTCGCGCATCTGGCCGTGGGCGAAGCGCACGCGGCCCTCCGGCACCAGCTCCTGGATCTTGCGCGCGAAGCTCTCGATGTCCTTGACCTCGTTGTGCAGCAGGAACACCTGGCCGCCGCGCCGCAGCTCGCGCAGGCAGGCCTCGTAGACCAGCGCGTTGCTCCACTCCGACACGGTGGTCTTGATCGCCAGGCGCGAGGCCGGCGGCGTGGCGATGATCGACAGATCGCGCAGGCCGGCGAGCGACATGTTCAGCGTGCGCGGGATCGGCGTCGCGGTGAGCGTGAGCAGGTCGACCTCGGCGCGCAGGTTCTTCAGCCGCTCCTTGTGGCGCACGCCGAAGCGGTGCTCCTCGTCGACCACGACCAGGCCCAGGTTCTTGAAGCGCACGTCTTCCTGGAGCAGCCGGTGGGTGCCGATGACCACGTCGAGCCTGCCGTCGGCCAGCTCGGCGAGCTGCGCGTTCTGCTCCTTGGTCGTGCGCAGGCGCGACAGCGCGCCGACGCGGATCGGCCAGCCGGCGAAGCGGTCGGTGAAGTTCTTGGCGTGCTGCTCGGCGAGCAGCGTGGTCGGCGCCAGCACGCAGACCTGGCCGCCGGCGCGCGCGGCGACGAAGGCCGCGCGCAGCGCGACCTCGGTCTTGCCGAAGCCGACGTCGCCGCAGACCACGCGATCCATGGTCTTGTCGGCGCGCAGGTCGGCGAGCACCGCGTCGATGGCCTTCTGCTGGTCGGGCGTCGGCGTGAACGGAAAGCCCTCGGCGAAGCGCTGGTATTCCTCCTCGCTCCAGTCGCGCGAGATACCGGGCCGCGCGAGGCGCCGCGCCTGGATCTTCAGCAGCTCCGCGGCGACGTCGTGGGCCTTCTCCTGCGCGCGCGCCTGCGCCTTCGCCCAGCGCTCGTTGCCGAGCGCGTGCAGTGGTGCGTTCTCGTCCTCGGCGCCGGTGTAGCGGTGGATCAGGTTCAGGGCGCCGACCGGGACGTAGAGCTTGTCGCCGCCCGAATATTCCAGGACCAGGTATTCGGCCTCGACGCCGCCGGCGTCGAGCCGCTGCAGGCCGAGGTAGCGCCCGACGCCGTGCTCGATGTGCACCACCGGCGAGCCGATCGACAGCGCGGACAGATCGCGCAGGATGGTTTCCGGATCGCGGATGCGCACGCGCTTGCGCGTGCTCCCGGCCGGCGCGCGCGCGCCGAACACCAGCGCCTCAGGGATGACGGTGATGCCGTCCGTCTCGAGCCGGAAGCCTTCCTGCAAGGGCCCGAGCACGACGCCGTAGCGCTTGTCGTCGTCGGCGAACTCGCGCCAGGTCCTGTGCTCGCGCGGCTGGATGCCCAATGGCTTGAGCCAGCCCAGCAGCGCCTCGCGCCGGCCCGCGGACTCGGCGACGAACAGCACGCGGCCTTCGAGTTGCGGCAGTTGGGTCTTCAGCGCCACGCCGCCGCCCGGCGCGAAGCGCGCGCAGCGCTGCGTGTCGGGCGTCACCATCGTGAACGGCGCGAGCGAGGCCAGCGCCTGCGCCGGCGGCAGGAACAGGTCGGCCGGCTTCATCAGCGGCCGCTCGATGTCGCCGTGGTAGCGCTCGTAGCGCTCCTCGATCTGGCGCCAGTCCTCGCGCAGCGAGGCCTCCGCGCCGTCGACGTCGATGATCAGCGCGGCGCGCGGAAAATAGTCGGCGAGCGTGTCGGTCTGCTCGAAGAACAGCGGCAGGTAGGACTCGATGCCGCCGGGCATCAGCGCCTTGCTGACCTCGGTGTAGATGCGCGAGCGCGAGGGATCGCCCTGGAAATACTCGCGGTAGCGGCGACGGAAGGTCTCGATGCCCTCGCGGTCGGTCGGGAACTCGCGCGCCGGCAGCAGGCGGATCTCGCTGACCTTGGCTTCGCTGCGCTGGGTTTCCGGGTCGAAGGTGCGGATGGTCTCGATCTCGTCGTCGAACAGGTCGATGCGGTAGGCGACCTCCGAGCCCATCGGGAACAAGTCGATCAGCGCGCCGCGCACCGCGAACTCGCCCTGCGCCTGCACCTCCGACACCGACTGGTAGCCGGCGGCGACCAGGCGCTCGCGGAACGGCAGCGGCGCGAGCCGGTCGCCGACCGACAGCTGGAAGGCGCGCGCGTCGAGCCAGCGGCGCGGCGCCAGGCGCTGGATCAGCGCGTCGGCGGTGATCAGCAGCACGCCGCGCTGCATCTGCGGCAGGCGGAACAGCGTCGCCATGCGCGTCGACAGGATTTCCTGGTGCGGCGAGAACTGGTCGTAAGGCAGCACCTCGGTGTCCGCCAGGTGCAGCAGCGGCAAGGCGCCCGACAGGAAGAACTTCAGCTCCTCCTCGAGGCGATAGGCGCGCTGCTCGTTGCCGGCGACCACGACCACGGGGCCGGCGTGCGCGAGCGCCGCGCGCGCGGCGGCGAGCGCCAGGCAGGGGTCGGGGAGGGCTTCCGGAGTCACAGTGCTTAAAGCAAGTCTTAAAAAGTTTAAAATCAATAAAAAATCACAACGGATCGACGCGCGCGCCCACGAATGACGCTCGCGATCCGCGCGCGATGGCGATTATCCCACGCGACTTACAATTCCCGCTCGCTCGCCAGCCGGATCCGATGCGCATCTTCGACCGCGAGCGGCGCCGGACAGTTGCCACGATCCGCGCCGCGCCTTCGACAGACGCGGCGCCGCGCGCGGCGGACCATGCACGTCGACACTCGGGGGAATCGCATGACGGATCAGCCGCAGCTGTTGCCCGAGCTCGCACAGTGGGCCGCGGACGGCGAGTACCTGCGCACCGACCTGTTCGGGCATCGCGTGTTCTGCAAGCAGATCGGCGATCCGCGGGCGGCGCCGGAAAAAACCCTGCTGCTGCTGCACGGCTTCCCCGAGTCGTCGTTCTCGTATCACAAGGTGGTCGCCGGGCTGGCGCAGCGCTTCGAGCGCCTCGTGCTGTTCGACTTCCTCGGCTACGGCCTGTCCGACAAGCCGCTGCGCGGCTACACCTACTCGCTGTTCGAGCAGGCCGACCTCGCGCTGCAGGTGTGGCGCCGGCTCGGCGTTCGCGGCGGGCACCTGCTGGCGCACGACATGGGCGACAGCGTCGCCACCGAGCTGATCGCGCGCCACGTCGGCGCCGGGCTGCCGGCGTGGCTGTCCGCGGGCCTGCGCAGCTTCACCTTCACCAACGGCAACATGGCGCTGCACCTGGCCGCGCTGCGCCTGGGGCAGCGTGCGCTGCTCGGGCCGCTCGGGCCGGTGCTGAGCCGCCTGGCGACGCGCGCGAACTTCGTGCAGACGCTGCGCAGCGCCCAGGGCAACGACGGTCTCTCCGGGCGGGACGTGGAGCTGATGTGGCAGGGCAACCAGCTGCTCGACGGCCAGCGCCGGATGCACCGCGTGATCCAGTACCTGAAGGAGCGCATGCGCTTCGAGCAGACGCGCTGGCTGCCGTCGCTGCGGCTGGTGCAGGAGCCGGTCCACATCTGCTGGGGCGACGCCGACGCGGTCTCGCCGGTGCGCGTGGCGCATTACCTGAAGCAGGAAGTCTGTCCGGAGGCGACGCTGTCGCTGCTGCCGGGCGTCGGGCACTTCTGCCAGCTGACCGATCCGCAGCCGTGGCTGCGGGCGATCGGCGCGTTCTACGCCGCGCGCACCTGACGCGCGCGGCTGCGCCGGCTATGGTGCGCGGGTGAACAGGATCGCCGACACATTGCGCGCGGCCCGCCGCGAGGGCCTCGACGAGGCCGCGCTCGAGCGCCGGGTGTGGGAGCGCCACGGCACGACCTGCGCCATGCTCGCGGTGGATTCCTCCGGCATGACCCGGATCACGCGCGCCCGCGGCATCGTGCATTTCCTGTCGCGCTACCTGGACATGACCGAGCTGGCGACGCCGCTCCTCGAGCAGCACCGCTGCCTCGCCTCGCGCCATTTCGCCGACAACCTGTTCGCCGAGTTCGCGACCACCGACGCGGCGCTGGCCTGCGCGCTGGCGCTGCACCAGGCCCTGGCGGCGGCGCAACTGCCGATGGGCGCCGGCGAGCACTATCGCGTGTGCATCGGCATCGGCCACGGCCGCGTGTTGCGCGATGGCGATCGCGGCGTGATGGGCGACGAGATGAATCTCACCGCCAAGCTCGCCGAGGACGTCGCCGCGGCCGGCGAGACGCTGCTGACGCAGAACGCCTGGACCAGCCTGACGCAGCGCGTGCCCGCGCAGCGCCGCGACCGCCGGCTCGGCGAGCTCGACGTCGCCTACTACTGCCTGACCGCCTGAGCTACCAGGCGCCGTTGGTGACGCGGACGACGTAGAAGCCGCTGTAGCCGTCGCTGTACCAGATCTCCTTGCGCTCGGGCACGAACGACGGGCTCGACATCGCCCAGTTGCTGGCCTCGAAGTACGGCGTCGCGCGCGGATACACCGGCGCGTTGAAGTAGGCGACCTCGCGCGGATGGTGCACGTCGCGGATGTCGAACACGCGCAGGCCCGAGATGATCATGCTGCAGGCGACGATGTCCGGGTCGACGCGCGTCGGCAGGTTGCAGTAGTGGCCGGCGTAGCCCTGCACCGGCACCTTCGCGCCCGGATCGTCGGCGATGGCGTCGCGGTTCTCGCGCTGGTGCACTTCCAGGCGCAGGTCGGAGATCACCACCGGGTGGGTCTCGTCGCCGATGTCGATGATGCGGCCGGCGCCGACGATCGGGCCATGCGCCCCGACCGGCACCGGCCCGCTGCCGCCGCTGCCGGAATACTCGTCGATCTCGATCACGTACGGCTTGCCGTCGCGCGTGAACGGGATCGCGTTCTGCGGGATGGTCATGGTCGGCCAGGTGGTGCTGCTGACCTCGCGCACCTGCGGGTTGGCCTTGCGCGCCTGGATCTCGGAGGTGTCGAGGATCAGCAGGCCGCGGCCGTCGCCGGCGGCGACGTAGGCGCGATTGCCGTTGGCGCCGATGGTCAGGCCGTGCGAGCGGATCTGCCCGGTCCACAGCACCGTGGGCAGCAGCGGGTTGGTGATGTCCACCGCGGTCAGCGTCGGCGTGCCCGGCGAGGCGGAGAAGAAGGTCTTGCCGTCGGGCGAGATGCCGCTCTCGTGGCCGAGGAAGCCCAGCGGCGAAGTCGAGCGCAGCTGCGGGTGCCGGCAGTCGCTGGCGATGTCGTAGACGTCGACCACGCCGGGATAGAACGCCGGGTTGCCGGTGACCGCGGCCAGCACGCCGGCTTCCTTGGCGACGATCAGCGACTCGTGCGGCGTCAGCATCGCCGGCGTCAGCAGCTGCGCGGTCAGCACCGGGTGCGCGGGGTCGGACAGGTCGAGCACGTTCACGCCGGCTTCCGCGTCGAGGATGTTGGTCGGGTAGAGCAGCGTGGTGTCGTAGTAGGCGCAGTCGTGGCCGGCGGCGTCGACGTAGCGCTCGACCTTGAAGCCGCCGACCGTGCCGACGGCGTTGGGAACGACGTAGGAGCCGACCATCTCGGTGTTGCAGGTGAAGCCCTGCGCGGCGCGGCCGCTCTCGATGTCGTCGCGGCTGACGCGGCCCTGCATGCCGGTCTCGGGGCGCGAGCCCGGTCCGCACACGGCCTTGGGCGTCGCGCTGACGACCTCGCCGGGCGTGTCGGGCGGCGCGGTGGGCGCGGCCGAGTCGTTGGAGCCGCAGGCGACCAGTGTGCAGGTCGCGACCAGACAGAGCGAGGGGATGCGGATCAAGGGAATTTCCTAGAGGTTCAGCGTGAAGTCGACCGAGTAGTAGCGCCCGCGATCGGTGCGGAAGGCGACGAAATTCCCCGGCGCCAGCGGCTGGCCGATGATCTGGTCGTAGATCTGCACGTTGGTGATGTTGTGCGCGGCCAGCGTCGCGGTCCAGCCCCAGCCCGGGTGGTCGATCATCAGCCGCGCGTTGTACAGGCGCGTCGCCGGCTGGACCTTGCGCGGGTCGTCGTCGATGTCGAGGAAGCGCGTGCTCTTGTACAGCACGTCGACCGCGACCGCGGCGCCGAAGCTGGCGTCGAGCGGAATGCGGTACGCCGGCACCAGGCTCGCGGTCCAGCGCGGCGCCAGCGCCAGGCGCTTGCCGGAGAGGTCCTGCGTGTCCTCGTCGGAGTCGGTGCGCGCCGGCGCGTTGGGATAGCTCTTGTACTTGGCGTCGGCGAAGCCGACCGAGCCGTAGATCGACGCGCCGTCGATCGGCGGCAGCCAGTTCAGGTCCAGCTCGACGCCGCGCGAGCGCGCCTGCGCCGCGTTGAGCACGACGAAGCTGTTGTCGAGGAAGGTCGACACCTGCAGGTTGTCGAAGCCGGTGTTGAACAGCGCCAGCGAGAAGCGCGCCGGTCCGCCGAGCACGGAGAGCCGCTGCTTGGCGCCCAGCTCGATGGAAGTGGCGCGCTCCGGCTCGTACTCGAGGTTGTCGGCGTTGAGCGGCAGGCCGTTGAAGCCGCCGCTCTTGTAGCCCTGCGCCCAGGTGCCGTAGACCTCGGTGTCCGGCGCCGGCTGCCACTTCAGGCCGGTCTTGGGCGACAGCTCGTGCTCGGAGCGGCGGCGCTCGGTGACGTGGTCGGTCTGCTTGGCGATCAGCGGAATCAGCTCGCCCTGGTGCTCGCTGCTGGCGCGGCCGATCTTGCGCTCGAGGCTGTAGCGCAGGCCGCCGATGATGGCCCAGTGCGGCGTGACGAAGTGCTCGAAGCTGCCGAACGCGGCGTAGGTCGGCGACTGCTGGTCGAGCTTGGTCAGCGCGCGCTGCTCGATGGCGTCGGCGGGCAGCAGCGACAGCGCCAGGCCCAGCGGCCCGCCGAGCAGGCCGCCGATGCGGCCGCCCGAGCCGGTCGGCAGCGGCAGGTCCTGCGGCGTCTGGCTGCAGAAGCGGCCGGCGGCGAGGCAGTACGCGGCGGCGCCGCCGAGGTTCTCCACCGCGAACACGTCGGAGACGTGGAAGCGGGTGCGCGCGTAGTACAGGCCGGCGACGAAGGACACGCCGTGGCCCCAGCCGAACAGCGAGTCGTTCTCGCCGGAGACGCGCAGCTCCTGGCTCATCTGCCGGTAGATCTTGGGCTCGGCCAGCGTGTCGGTGATGAACGGGATCGGCGAGAAATCCGCGTCGAGGTCGAGCCGCTTGGTGTTCGAGCGGGCGTAGGCGGTGATCGAGGTCAGGCGCAGGTCGTCGACGCCCAAGGCATTGGCGAAATCGTAGTCGAGGGTCGCGGCGGCGCCGTCGATGGTGGCGGTGTTGACGGACGGGAAGTTGGTCGAGGTGATGAAGTCGAGCTGGTCGTTGACCGCGGGGTCGTAGGCCTGCACCGCGGCGCGCATGTCGTCGGTGAGCTTGGAGAACTGGAAGCCGCCGTTGTTGGCGCGGGCGTCGGAGCGGAACGCCTCGAGGTCGGCCAGCAGGGCGCCGCCGGCGTAGCGCATGCGCACGCGCGTGGTGTGCTCGTGGACGTCGAGCTCGGGGCGCTTCAGGTAGGTGTTGTAGAGCAGCCCGCCCTCGTCGGTGTCGTAGTTGCCGGAGACGCGCAGCCCCACGGGACCCAGCGGCATCGACACGGCCGGGCGGATCGAGCGCTCGCCGTAGCCGTTGACCAGCACCTCGCCGACGCTCTCGAACTCGGCGGTCGGCGCCTTGGTGACCAGGTTGACGATGCCGGCGGTGCAGTTCTTGCCGAACAGCGTGCCCTGCGGTCCGCGCAGCACCTCGAAGCGGTCGATGTCGTGGAAGAACGCCGACAGGAACTGCGAACGGCCGTAGTAGACGCCGTCGACCACCGCGCCGACCGACGGGTCGAAGCCCGGGTTGGTGTCCGGCGTGGCGAAGCCGCGCACGGCGAAGGTGCCCGAGGAATGGTTCAGCGACATGCTGACGTTGGCGGTGTAGTCCGGCACGTCCTGGAAGTTGCGCGCGCCGATCTCGCGCAGGAAGTCGCCGTCGAGCGAGCTGATCGAGGCGGCGGTCTGCTCCAGCGTGCGGGTCTGCTTGGTGGCGGTGACGACGATCTCGGGGAGCTCGTCGGCGGCCGACGCCAGCGGCGCGACGAAGGCCGCGACCAGCAGCAGCACCGCGCCAGCGTCAGAACGTGACCGCGACATTGGCCGTGTAGAAGCGCCCGCGGTCCGCGCGAATGGCGGCGAAGTTTCCCGGAGCCAGGGGTTGGTCGAGCACCTGCTCGTAGATGACCTCGTTGAGCAGGTTGCGCGCGGCGATGGTCATCTGCCAGGCCTTCGACAGCGTGGCGAAGGTGACGCGCGCGTTGACCTCGGTGGTCGCCGGCTGCAGCGTGTGGCGATCGAGATCGACGTCGAGGTAGCGGTTGCCGCGGTAGAGCAGGTCCACGGCCAGCGTCGCCGCCATCGAGGTGTAGGGCACGTAGGCGGTGTACGAGGGAATCAGCGTCGCCGACCAGCGCGGCGTGATCGGCAGGCGCTGGCCGGTGAGGTCCTGGGTGCCCACGCAGGTGTCGGTCGGCAGCAGCGGGCGGTTGACCAGCGGCAGGCAGGTGGTGCCGGTCGGCGCGTCGGCGGGCGCGGGCGCGTTGGGGTAGGAGAGGTAGAAGGCGTCGGTGTAGCCGAGCGAGGCGGTGAGCGCGGTGCCGTCGAGCGGCGGCAGCCAGTTCAGGTCCATCTCGAGGCCGCGCGAGCGCGCGCGCGCCGCGTTGAGGATGATGAAGTTGGCGTCGCGGAAGGTGGACACCTGCAGGTCGTCGAAGGCGGTGCTGAACAGCGTCGCCGACCAGCGCATCGAGCCGCCGAGCAGGCGCATCTTGGTGCCCAGCTCCCAGCTCGACGCGCGCTCCGGGCCGAAGTCGAGGTTGTCGGCGTTGAGCGCGATGGCGTTGAAGCCGCCGCCCTTGAAGCCGCGCGACCAGGTGGCGAAGACGTTGAAGTCGTCGGTGGGCACCCATTTCAGGCCCAGCTTGGGCGAGAACTCGCTCTCGCGCCGGTCGACCGCGGAGTTGTGATCGGACTGGCCGGCGATGGCCTTGACGATCTGGCTGTCGGACAGCGAGGTGAGCAGTCCGGTCTTGTGCTCGCGGCCGACGCGCAGGCCGGCGATCACGGCCCAGGTCTCGGTGACGAAGTTCTCCATCTGCCCGAACCAGGCGTAGGAGCGCGTGCGCTGGTCGAGCGTGGTGATGGCCTGCTGCGGGCCGAGGGTCGCGTCGAGCAGCGGGCTGTCGGGCCCGAGCAGCAGCGAGATCGCCGGCGCCGTGGCGCCGAACAGCAGGCCCGCGCTGCCCATCGGCGAGGAGCTGCCATTCTTGCCGGCGTTGGCGGCGGTGATGTACGAGTACGCGCCGCCGAGGTCCTCGAGCAGGAACTGGTCGGCGGCGGACAGCGTCGCCTGGTACCAGTAGATGCCGCTGACGAAGGATAGGCCGTGGCCGAAGCCGAAGACGTCGTCGAACTTGCCGGCGACGCGCAGCTCCTGGCTCCACTGCCGGAACGGCGAGGGCTTGAGCTGGCTGACGCGGATGAAGGGCACCGGCGAGAAGTCGGCGTCGAACTCGCGGCGCTCGTTGGTGAGCGAGCCGAAGCCGGTGATCGAGGTCAGCGTCAGGTCGTCGACGTGCAGCAGGTCGGCGAGGTCGTAGTCGATGTTCGCCGAAGCGCCCTCGAAGTTGACGTTGGCGATCGACGGCACGTTGTTGGAGTTGAGGAAGTTGCGGCCGCTGGCCTCGGCCAGCTTGTCGTAGGTGTGGATCAGCGACAGCATGTCGGGCGAGGCTTCCGACAGCTGGAACACGTTGTTGTTGAGCCGCTGGTTGGCGAAGAAGCCGGCGATGTCGAGCTTCAGCGGCAGGCCGGTCGGCGCCCAGTGGCCCTTCATCCGCGTGGCTTCCTGCGAGATGTTGTACTCGGGCCGGTTGAGCAGGGTGTTGTGCAGCAGCCCGCTGTCGGACTGGTAGTTGCCCGACAGGCGCAGCGCGAAATCGTCGCTGACCGGGAAGTTCAGCACCGGGCGCAGCGAGCGCTCGCCGAAGTCGCCGTAGAGCAGCTCGGCGCGCGCGGCCAGCTCCTTCTCCGGCTGGCCGGTGACCACGTTCATCACGCCGGCGGAGGAGTTCTTGCCGAACAGCGTGCCCTGCGGCCCGCGCAGGATCTCGACGCGGTCGATGTCGTTGAAGAAGGCCGAGAGGAAGGTCGAGCGGCCGTAGTAGACGCCGTCGATCACCGACGCCACCGACGGCTCGAAGCCGGCGTTGGTCGAGGCGGTGCCGAAGCCGCGGATGTAGATGTCGGAGGTGACCGGCGTCAGGCGGATGCTGATGTTCGGCGAGTAGCTCTGCAGGTCGGGGAAGCCGAAGGCGCCGCTGTCGCGGATCAGGCTGGCGTCGATGGTCGAGACCGAGGCGGGGACGTCCTGCAGCGTCTGCTCGACCTTCTGCGCGGTGACCACGACGTCGGGGAGGACGCGGACGTCGCTGTGGTCCGCGACGGCGGTTTCCTGTGCCCACGACGGTGCAGTCGCCGCCAACAGCACGGCGGCCAGCCACGCACGGCGGCCCGGTGATCCCACTCGTTTCACTCCCATCCCTTTCGTCGGAACCCGGCGACTTCAGCAGCCGCTCTTGTCGTCATTGGCCTGGCCTTGAATCCAGGCCAGCAATCCGTCGAACCCCTTCTCCTGGAACAGCTTGTCGTACTGCGCCGAGCGCAGGGCCAGATCGCTCACGCCCTCGGCGATGACGTTGACCACGCGCCAGTCGTCGGTGCCGGCCTGGCGCATCAGGTAGTCGAAGCTCACGGCGTCGTCGTTGGGACGGTTGAGCTTCGAGTGCACCAGCTTCTGGCCGCGCGCCTGGTCGTCGGCGCCGAGCGTGACGAAGGATTCGCCGCCGAAGCTGCGGAAGTTCGCGGCGTAGGCGTTGACCGTCATGGTCTCGATCGCCTTGATGAACTTGGCTTGCTGCTCGGCCGACAGCGTCGCCCACTGCTTGCGCAGGATCAGGCGCGACAGGAACGGCGTGTCGAAGGTGCTCGCCACCACCGGCGACAGCCGCGCCTCGCGCTTGGCGCAGGAGAGCTCCGCGCCCTGCTTCATGTTGTCGAGCAGGGCGGCGTGGAAGCGGTCGACGACCTCCGTCGGCGAATTGGCCTGCGCGGCCAGCGGCAACAGGGCACAGGCGAACCAGAAACCGCACTTCATCGGGGACTTTCTATCTCGTGGAACGACCCGTCTGGCGGGGCAATCGGCAGGCGCAAAGGTTAGCATGGCGGCCCGGCCGGTCTCAGGCCGGAAAACCCCCCAGAGGACCGTTTGATGCGCCGCAGCCTCGAGCGTTGGATCGCCTTTGTCCAGGGCCGGGCCGGCGGGGTGCTGGGCGTGTCGCTGCTGGTCGTCGGCCTGCTCGCGGTCTACACCGCGCGCACGCTGTCGGTCGACGGCGATACCGGGCACATGCTGTCGCCCGAGCTGCCCTGGCGGCAGACCGAGATCCGGCTGCACACGCTGTTCCCGCAGTCCTCGGGCGAGATCGTGGCGGTGCTCGACGCGCCGACTTCGGAGCTGGCCGACGACGCGCAGCGGCGGCTGGTCGCCTTCCTGCGCGCCAGGCCGCAGCTGTTCGGGCCGGTGTACGCGCCCGACGCCGACCCGTTCTTCCGCCGCAATGGCCTGCTGTTCATGGACCTCGACGCGCTGCAGAAGCTGGCGGCGCAGCTGAACCAGGCGCAGCCCTTCCTCGGCGCGCTCGACGCCGATCCCAGTCTCCACGGTCTGTTCACGCTGCTGCAGCGCGCGCTCGAGCATTCGGGCGAGACGGGCGACTTCGGGCTCGGCGCGGCCTTGACGCAGATCGCGGCGACCGCGGACGCCGCCGCCGCCGGCCAGGTGCAGCCGCTGTCCTGGCAGACGCTCATGGGCCCCGGCCCGCCGCGACCGGACGCGACGCGCCGCTTCGTCTCGCTCACGCCGAACCAGGATTACGGCAGGTTGTTGCCGGCACAGTCGGCGATGGACGCGCTGCGCGCCGCGGCGGCCGAGCTGGGCTTCGATGAAGCACACCGCGTGCGCATGCGCCTGACCGGCGAAGTGCCGCTGGCGCACGAGGAGCTGCTCACCGCCTTCACCGGCGCCGAGGTGGCGATGGGCGCGGCGCTGATCATGGTCTCGGTGCTGCTGTTCCTGGCCCTGCGCAGCGGCCGCCTGGTCCTCAGCGCGGTCGTCACGCTGGTCGCGGGGCTGATCTGCACCGCCGCCTTCGCCGCCGCCGCCGTCGGGCACCTGAACCTGATCTCGATCGCCTTCGGCGTGCTCTACGTGGGCCTGGGTATCGACTACGCCTTGTTCCTGTGCATGCAGTACCGCGAGCTGCTCGGCCAGGGCGTGCCGCCGCGCGAGGCGCTGCCGCGCGCCGCCGGCGACGTGGGCAGCTTCATGCTGGTGTGCGCGGCGACGACGTCGATCGGCTTCCTCGCCTTCGTGCCGACCAGCTTCCTGGGCATCGCCGAGCTCGGCCTGATCTCCGGCGCCGGCATGTTCATCAGCCTGGCGATGAGCCTGGTGCTGCTGCCGGCGCTGATCGCGCTGCTGCCGCCGGATCCGTCGAAGGTCAAGCTCGCGCCGGTCGGCTCGGGCTGGCTCGGGCGCGCCCTGGCCTGGCCGTACAGCAAGGCGCGCCTGATCTGGATCGGCACCGCGATCCTCGCCGCGATCGCGCTGCTGCTGGCGCCGCGCGCACGCTTCGCCTACGACCCGCTCGACCTGCGCGACCCGCAGAGCGAGTCGGTGTCGACCTTCCGCGACCTGTTGCGCGACCCGGAGATTCCGGCGCTGACGCTGTCGGTGCTGGCCCAGGACGCCGCCAGCGCCCGCGCCCAGGCCGAGGTGCTCGGCAAGCTGCCGGTGGCCAAGCGCGCGATGAGCCTGTCGGACTTCGTGCCGCAGGACCAGGAGCCCAAGCTCGCGCTGATCGAGGACCTGGCGCTGACCATGGGCCTGCAGCCGGTGAAGGCGGCGCCGGACACGCCGGAGGCGCGCGCCGCCGATGCGCGCGCCTTGCAGTCGCTGATCGAAGCGCTGCGCGCGCATCCCGAGGCTGCGCCGGCGCTGCTGGAATCGCTGGAGCGCGTCGTCGCCGCCGGCGAGCCGGCGCTGGCGCGCCTGCGCGAGGCGCTGCTCGGCGCGCTGCCGGCGACCATCGACTCGCTGGTGAGCGCCCTCGAAGCCGGCCCGGTGAGCGAGGCCGACCTGCCGCCCGACCTGGTGGCGCGCTGGAAGAGCGCGGACGGGCTGTACCGCGTCGAGGTGTGGCCCAGGCAGGTGCTCGACAACCCGCCGGCGATGGAGCACTTCATCGACGGCGTGCGCGCGGTCGCGCCGGAGGCGGTCGGGCCGCCGGTCGGCTTCCTCGAGTCGGGCCGCACCGTGGTCCATGCCTTCCGCCAGGCCTTCGTGCTGTCCTTCATCGCCATCATGGTCGTGCTGCTGGTGCTGCTGCGGAACGTGGTCGACACCGCGATCGTGCTGGTGCCGCTGGCGCTGGCCGGCCTGTTCACGCTCGCCGGCATGGTCGCGCTCGACGTGCCGTTCAACTTCGCCAACGTCATCGCGCTGCCGCTGATCCTGGGTGTCGGCGTCGACTACGGCGTGTACCTGGTGCAGCGCGGGCGCGATCCGGCGATGAAGGGCTCCAACATCCTGCACACGGGCACGGCCCGCGCGGTGCTGTTCGGCGCGCTGATCACCATGGCCAATTTCGGCAACCTCATGCTGGCGCGCCATCCCGGCATGGTCAGCATGGGCGTGCTGCTCACCGTGGGCCTGGGCATGACCCTGCTGTGCGCGCTGGTGCTGCTGCCGTCCTTGCTGGCGCGCCGCTACGGGTAGGCGCTAGCATCCTGCGCCATAGACGAAGCCGCGCTCCGCGAGCTTCGCACCGCAGGAGTGGGGTCATGGAAAACCGATATCTGGCCGCGACGCTCGTCGCGGCGTCCGTTCTGTTCGTCGTCACCGCGCAGGCCGCGACGCCCGAGGCCGGCACCCTCAACGACACGACGCGCGAGCTCAGCTACGACGCCGGGCCGTTCCTGGTGCGCAACGCCTCGGCCGGCGCCATCGTCACCGACGAGGTCTGCGCCAACCCGGCGCTGCCCTGCGACGAGTTCACGCTGACCATCGACCTGTCGGACGCCTACCGCGCCGCGCACCCGGACGACATCGTCGTCATGCAGTGGAAGTGGTCGAACCCGCTCGAGGATTACGACTTCCGCATCTTCGACGCCGACGGCAACGTGGTCACCACGGCGGGCACCGCGTCCGATCCGGAGAACGCGATCATCGGCGCGCACAACGGCGTCTACACCATCCGCGGCGTGCCGTTCCTGGTCGCGGGCGGCAGCTTCGAGGCGACGCTGAAGCTGGAGTCGGCGAGCGTCGCGCCGGTTCCGCCGCCGGCCGCCGGGCCGGTGCCCGAGTACGTCGCCTGGGGCGCGCCCGACGCGCTCGACGGCAACACCGGCGAGCCCTCGATCGGCTACAACCCCGCGACCAACCGCATCATGTATCTCTCGGGCACGACCACGCTGCGCGCGAGCTTCCCCGAGACGCTGGCCGAGCCGCTGCCGGAAGTGTGCGATCCGCTGTGGGAGGACAAGACCTACGTCTACACCGGCGTGATCACCTCCGACCCCATCCTGTTCACCGACCAGGGCAGCGGCCGCACCTTCGTCGCGCAGATGCACATCCCGATCCCGGTGCCGCCCACGGCGCTGGGCCTCAACAGCCTGTTCGCGTATACCGACGACGACGGCGAGTCCTGGCTGCCGGGCCAGATCGGTCCGCCCGAGGGCGGCTACGACCACGAGACCGTCGGCTCGGGCCCCTATCCCGAATCGCTCGCGGTGCTGCGCACCCCGGTCAACGGCGGCCGCGCGGTGTACTACTGCTCGCAGGCCGGGTTCACCGCGTTCTGCGCCCGCAGCGACACCGGCGGCCTGACCTTCCCCACCGGCTTCCCGATCTACGACGCGGTGCGCGACGGCTTCGGCGGCATCCACGGCCACGTGCACGTCGCGCCCGACGGCACGGTGTACGTGCCGGTGAAGGCCTGCGGCGACCAGCAGTGCGTGACCATGTCGGAGAACGGCGGCGTGACCTGGGAAGTGCGGCGCGTGCCGGGCTCGACGCCGGGCGCGTCCGATCCCTCGGTCGGCATCGCCACCGACGGCTCGCTGTACTTCTGCTACGTCAACGGCGACGGCCATCCGCACGTCGCGGTGTCGAACGACAAGGGCCTGAGCTGGGGCAAGGACCACGACATCGGCGCCGCGCACGGCATCGTCAACTCGGTGTTCCCCGAGGTGGTCGCCGGCGATCCGGATCGCGCGGCCTGCGCCTTCCTCGGCACCACGCAGGGCGGCAACTACCAGGCCTTCGATTTTCCGGGCGTCTGGTACGGCTACGTCGCCAGCACCTACGACGGCGGTGAATCCTGGCACAGCGTCAACGCGACGCCGAACGATCCGGTGCAGCGCGAGTCCGGCGTGTGGCTCGGCGGCGGCGGCGCCGGCAATCGCAACCTGCTCGACTTCAACGAGATCACCATCGACCGGGACGGCTACGTGCTGTTCGGCTTCGCCGATGGCTGCATCGAGAACTGCGTCAACGGCGGGGCCAACAGCTTCACCGCCAAGGCCTCGATCGCGCGCCAGGTCGGCGGGCGGCCGCTGTTCGCGGCGCACGATCCGCTGCTGCCGGCCGCGCCCAAGGCGGCGTGCCTCGCCGGCTCGCGCGACCAGAACGCCGCGCACCTGACCTGGCGCGTGCCGGCCAGCGGCGACCGGCCGATCACCGCGTACAAGGTGTATCGCGGCAGCACCGATTCGGATCTCGCCTACGTCGGCCAGACCGATGGCAAGGCGCGCTTCGACGATTTCACCGCCGATCCGTCGGTGACCTCGTACCGCTATCGCGTGACCGCGGTGAATTCGCTCGGCGAGAGCGTGCGCAGCAATCCGGTCGACCTGCCGGTCGTGCCGGTGGTGGAGGAATCGTCCTGCGCGCTGCCGGGCATCACGCTGTACCGCGACGCGGCGGGCGATCCCGATCCGGCGGGCACGCCCGGCCAGGACCTGCTGTTCGCCGCGATCGCCGAGCCCAAGGACCTGCCGGGCAAGCTGGTGCTGACGATGAAGGTCGACGACCTGTCGAGCCCGCCGCCGTCGACGCGCTGGGCGACCTACTACGACGCGCCGGATGGCGCGTCGCGCTACGTCGCGATGGTGACGACCGATGGCGCGCCGGCATTCGAGGTCGGCGTGAAGGGCAGCGATCCCAGCGGCAACGTCGGTACGTTCACGCCGGACGGCACGCCGGATCCCGCGTCGACCTACGACGCCGACGGCACGATCGCGATCGTGCTCGACAAGGCCGCGCTCGGGTTTGCGGACGGCGACGTGATCACCGGGCTGAGCTCGGTGGTGCGCTCGTCGGCGCCCGGCACCGGCTCGGGGCTGACGGTCGACGACACCAGCGCGGCGGAGTACACGCTGCGCGGAACCAGCGTGTGCAACGTCGCGCCGCCGCCGGTGGCCAATCCGCCGGTGCAGCCGCCGCTGCTCGGGCAGGTGGAGGACAAGGGTCGATTCGGCGGGGCGCCGTCGCTGTGGTTGTTGGGACCCATGCTGCTGGCGGGCCTGCGTCGCCGGCGTTGAATACCAGCCCCTTCCCCCGCTTGCGGGGGAGGGGGCTGCAATTCAAGCTTTGGTGAATTCGACGCCGCCGTTCTGCGCGTCGACCTTCACCGTATCCCCGGCCGCGAATTCGCCGTCGAGAATCTTCCGCGCCAGCGGATTCTCGATCACCGACTGGATCGCCCGCTTCAGCGGCCGCGCCCCGTACACCGGGTCGAAGCCGGCTTCCGCCACGTGATCCAGCGCCGCGTCGCTGAACTCGACGCGGATGTTGCGCTCCGCCAGCCGCTTGGCCACGTGCTGCACCTGGATCCGCGCGATCGCGCGGATCTCGCTCGAACCCAGCGGCCGGAACACCACCGCCTCGTCGATGCGGTTGATGAACTCCGGCCGGAAGTGCTGGCCGACCACGGCCATCACCGCTTCCTTGATCGCGTCGTAATCCGAGCGCGTCGCTTCCTTGCTCATCATTTCCTGGATCAGCTGTGATCCCAGGTTCGAGGTCATCGCGACCACCGTGTTGCGGAAGTCGACGGTGCGACCCTGGCCGTCGGTCAGGCGGCCGTCGTCGAGCACCTGCAGCAGCACGTTGAACACTTCCGGGTGCGCCTTCTCGACCTCGTCCATCAGGATCACGGAGTAGGGCCGCCGCCGCACCGCCTCGGTCAGCTGGCCGCCTTCCTCGTAGCCGACGTAGCCCGGCGGCGCGCCGATCAGGCGCGCGACGCTGTGGCGCTCGCCGTACTCGGACATGTCGATGCGCACCATCGCCTCGTCGCTGTCGAACAGGAATCCCGCGAGCGCCTTGCACAGCTCGGTCTTGCCGACGCCGGTGGGGCCGAGGAACAGGAACGAGCCGATCGGCCGGTTCGGGTCCGACAGGCCCGCGCGCGAGCGGCGGATCGCGTTGGACACCGCGCTGATCGCCTCGTCCTGCGAGACCACGCGCTGGTGCAGCGCGTCCTCCATGCGCAGCAGCTTCTCGCGCTCGCCTTCCAGCAGCTTGCTCACCGGGACGCCGGTCCAGCGCGACACCACTTCGGCGATCTCGTCCTCGGTGACGGCGGTGCGCAGCAGCCGCGCCTTGACCGCCGGCGCCGCCGCGGGCGCTTGCGTGCTCGCCCGCTTCTCCAGCTCCGGGATCCTGCCGTACTGCAGCTCGGCCATGCGTGCGAGGTCGCCCGCGCGGCGCGCGGCCTCGAGGTCCTGGCGGGCCTTCTCCAGCTCTTCCTTGACGCCGGCGGTGCCCTGCACCGCGGCCTTCTCCGCCTTCCATTCCTCCTCGAGGTCGGCGTACTCGCGGCCGAGCCGGCCGATCTCCTCCTCGAGCGCGGCCAGCGAGCGCTTCGCGCCCTCGTCCTTCTCCTTGTTCAGCGCCTCGCGCTGGATCTTGAGCTGGATCAGCCGCCGGTCGAGGCGGTCGAGCGCCTCGGGCTTGGAGTCGATCTCGATGCGGATGCGCGACGCCGCCTCGTCCATCAGGTCGATGGCCTTGTCCGGCAGGTTGCGATCGGTGATGTAGCGGTGCGACAGCTTGGCCGCGGCGATCAGCGCGCCGTCGGTGATGTCGACGCCGTGGTGCACCTCGTAGCGCTCCTTGAGGCCGCGCAGGATGGCGATGGTGTCCTCGACGCTCGGCTCGCCGACGTACACCTTCTGGAAGCGCCGCTCGAGCGCCGCGTCCTTCTCGATGTACTTGCGGTACTCGTCGAGCGTGGTGGCGCCGATGCAGTGCAGCTCGCCGCGCGCCAGCGCCGGCTTGAGCATGTTGCCGGCGTCCATCGCGCCGTCGGCCTTGCCGGCGCCGACCAGCGTGTGGATCTCGTCGATGAACAGGATGATGTTGCCTTCCTGCTTGGCCAGGTCGGTGAGCACCGCCTTGAGCCGCTCCTCGAACTCGCCGCGGAACTTGGCGCCGGCGATCAGGCTGCCGAGGTCCAGCGTCAGCACGCGCTTGTTCTTCAGCGACTCGGGCACCTCGCCGTTGACGATGCGCTGGGCCAGGCCCTCGACGATCGCGGTCTTGCCGACGCCCGGCTCGCCGATCAGGGCGGGGTTGTTCTTGGTGCGCCGGCTCAGCACCTGGATCACGCGGCGAATCTCCTCGTCGCGGCCGATCACCGGGTCGAGCTTGGCCGACTGCGCGCGCGCGGTCAGGTCGATGGTGTACTTCTCCAGCGACTGGCGGTTGTCCTCGGCGTTGGCCGAGTCGACCTTCTGGCCGCCGCGCAGCTGCTCGACGGCTTTCTCCAGCAACTCCTTGCGCGCGCCGGCGGCGCGCAGCGCGTCGCCGAGCGGGCCCTTGTCCTCGGCGGCCGCGAGCACGAACAGCTCGGTGGCGATGAACGGGTCGCCGCGCTTCTGCGCCAGCTTGTCGGTGAGGTTGAGCAGGCGCGACAGGTCGGGCGAGACGTTGACCTCGCCGGTGGCGGTCTTCAATTGGGGGATACGCTCGACCAGCTGCGCCACGCGGCTGCGCAGCAGGTCGACGTTGACGCCCGCGCCCTGCAGCAGCGGCAGGGTCGAGCCGCCGTCCTGGTCGAGCAGGGCGGACAGCAGGTGCGCCGGCTCGATGGCCGGCGAGTCGCGGCCCACGGCCAGCGATTGTGCATCGGCCAGCGCCTGTTGAAAGCGGCTGGTCAGCTTGTCCATTCTCATCGGCGGCGGGTCCTTGGGCGTGCGTCGCGAATGGTCTGAAAGTGGGTCGTGAACGCCTGCTTTCAAGTAGACGGCTGGGTTAAACTCGAACGGCCTGTCGGCAAGAGACCCGCGCCGGGGGGCATCGTTCCGCAATCGATCACCGCCGACTCGCTCTGAACAAGCAAGCTCCCATGACGGCCGCCGCGCGCCCCCGATCGATCTCGGCGGCGGACTCGCGTCGCGGCGCCGGGGCCCGGCCGCAGCACCACCAGCAGATCCAGGGGGTGCTCTACGCCCTCGTCGTCACCGCGACCCTGGTGCTGATCGCGCGCGTCATGCGCGTCGACTTCGGTCTGCCGTACCAGGTGATGGTCGTGCTCACGGGCACCTTCTGCTACCTGCTGTTCCGGCCGTTCGACCTGACGGTGCCGTGGAACGTGGGCGGTCCCGGCTCGATCGGCACGCGCCTGCTCTACTCCTGGGCGGCGCTGATCGGCTCGCTGCTGTTCCTGGCCTACGTCTTCAAGTACTCGGCCTACTTCTCGCGCGCGGTGCTGCTGCTGTGGATCTTCATCGCGCCCAGCGCGCTGATCATGCTCAACGTGGTGGTGCGGGCCTTCGTCGTGCGGGCGATGCCGCAGATTGCCGCGCGCCGCTCGGCGGTGGTGGTGTTCGTCAACGACTCGGCGCGCGCGCTGGCGCACAGCCTGCACGAGTCCAGCGCCTACGAGCTGATGGGCTTCTTCGAGGATCGCGGCAGCTCGCGCGTCGGCGCGCTGCCGGACGATTCGCGCATCCTCGGCGACGTGCGCGACCTGGTGCGCTTCGTCCGCGACAACGAGGTCCAGGTGGTGTTCGTGATGCTGCCGGACGAGGGCGTGAAGCGCGCGATGCAGGTGGTCGACGAGCTGGGCGACACCACCGCCTCGGTCTACTGCGTGCCCGACTTCTTCCTGTTCAACCTGATGGACGCGCAGGTCTCGGAGGTCGAAGGCATCCCGGTGCTGCAGGTCGCCGAGTCGCCGTTCTACGGCGTCGACGGCGTGCTCAAGCACGCGTTCGACTTCCTGTTCGCCGCCGGCGTGCTGCTGCTGCTATGGCCGCTGCTGATCGCCATCGCCGTCGCCATCAAGCTGGACTCGCCGGGGCCGGTGATCTTCCGCCAGGACCGCTACGGCCTCAACGGCCAGCGCTTCTCGCTGTACAAGTTCCGCAGCATGACGGTGGCCGAGCGCGACAGCGAGATCCAGCAGGTCTCGCGCGAGGACGCGCGGGTCACGCGCATCGGCCGCTTCCTGCGGCGCACCTCGCTCGACGAGCTGCCGCAGTTCTGGAACGTGCTGCGCGGCGACATGTCGGTGGTCGGGCCGCGGCCGCATTCGGTGGCGCACAACGAGCACTACCGCAAGGCGGTCAAGCGCTACATGGTGCGGCACAAGGTCAAGCCCGGGCTGACCGGCTGGGCCCAGGTCCACGGCCTGCGCGGCGAGACCTCGGAGCTGCAGCGCATGGAGGAGCGCATCCGCTTCGACCTGGACTACATCCGCCACTGGTCGCCGTGGCTGGACATCCGCATCATCCTGATGACGGTGCTGATCGTGCTGCGGGACCGAAACGCGTACTAAAAAGCCGTCCTGGCTTGCATTTCCTCAGGTGCTCACGCTACTTTCGCGCCTAGATGATTGATTTTTAGCCAATTGGAAACGATCCCGTCCATCCTGAAGCTCGACGCCGGCGGCCTGCCGGTGTCGTGGATCCGCTGGCAGACGGCGGTGACGCTGTACGCGCGCGAGCGCGTACGCTGGGAGGCGGGCGAGGAGCGCTTCGTCATCCACGGCGGCACCTGCGCGCGCACCGGCGAGCAGAGCATCCTGCAGATCGGCTCCATCATCGCGGTGGCCGACAAGTCGCGCCGCTTCGACCGCGGCGTGCCGCTGCTGACCAACCGCACGCTGTTCCAGCGCGACCGCAACCTCTGCCTGTACTGCGGCGAGCAGTTCCCGCACTCCTTCCTCACCCGCGACCACGTGGTGCCGGCGTCGCGCGGCGGCTTGTCGGTGTGGGAGAACTGCGTGACCGCCTGCCGCGACTGCAACCAGCGCAAGGACGACCGCACGCCGGAAGAGTCGGGCATGAAGCTGCTGGCGGTGCCGTACACGCCGAACCTGGCCGAGTACCTGATCCTGCAGAATCGCCGGATCCTGGCGGACCAGATGGAATTCCTGCTGGCGTACGCGCGCAAGGCGGGGCGCAAGCACGCTTGAACGCGCGCGCGTGCGTGCGGTCTTAGGGCCGCGCACATGAACCTGGTCAAGGCCTACAAGAACCCCGAGTTCCTGCTCAGCGAAGAGGCGCGCACGGTGCGCATCCTCTGCGAGTACCTGGAGCCGGCGCGGCGCTTCAAGCACCTGGGGATCCGCAACGCGGTGATCTTCTTCGGCTCGGCGCGGCTCAAGCGCGAGGCGCGGCTCGATCCCTGCTACTACTCGATGGCCGCCGATCTCGCCGAGCGCCTGGCGCGCTGGACCGACGAGTCACACCCCAAGAAGGAACGCTATTTCATCTGCACCGGCGGCGGGCCCGGGATCATGGAGGCCGCGCACGAGGGCGCCGCGCGCGTCGATGGCTCGCTCAACGTGGGTCTCAACATCTCGCTGCCGTTCGAGCAGTTCGTCAACCCCCACCTCGAGGCGGAACGGGCGCTCGAGTTCCACTATTTCTTCATGCGCAAGTTCTGGTTCCTGAACCTGGCGCGCGGCGCGGTCATTTTCCCTGGCGGCTTCGGCACCTTCGACGAGCTGTTCGAACTGCTGACGCTGACCCAGACCGGCAAGTCCTCGCCGATGCCGATCGTGCTGTTCGGCGGCAAGTTCTGGAACGAGGTGGTGAACTTCAACAAGCTCGCCGAGATGAACCTGATCAGCGAGGCCGACCTGCACCTCTATCGCACCTGCGACACGGTCGACGAGGCTTTCGCGTACCTCAAGCAGGAGTTGCGGCCGCGCCCGCCGGCGACCACGCCCCCGTAATCACGCGCGCTTCCTGCCGGGGCGCGGCGGCTCGTCGAAATCCAGCTCGTCGTCGATCAGCCGGCGCAGCTTGCGCTCTTCCTTGTACTTCTCGACGTCGCGCCAGTCGCGCAGCTTGATCGGCGCGCCGCCGGAGTCGTCGTCGACGGCCGGGACGTCGTCGTCGCTGGCTTCGGCTTCCTCGACGAACTCGTCGAAATTCTTCGCGCCTTCTGCGGGCGGTTGCGGTTTCTTCGGCTTGCGCGCCATGTGTTCCGGGCTACGAAAATTTTGTTCGCGATTTTGGCGCGCGTTTGTAGCAGGCTTTCGCGGCAGTTGAAAAGAGGGGCGCGCAACGCCGCCAAATTCAACCGCTTGGACTCACTTCACGGGCGATGGCTCGTCCAGTTGCGCAAGCTGCGGCGCGGCGGCGCGCGCCGCCTTCGCCGCGCGGCGGTTCTCGCGCCAGATCAGCAGCGCCGGTGTCAGGATCAGGGTGATCGGGGTGGCGAAAGCCAGGCCGCCGGCGACCGCCGACGCCAATTGCACCCACCACTGCGACGACGGCGAATCGTACGTCACCAGCCGATGCGTCAAATCGATGTTCAGCGCGAAGGCCATCGGCAGCAGCCCGAGGATCGCGGTGCCGGCGGTGAGCAGCACCGGGCGCAAACGCATGACGCCGGTGCGCAACACCGCCTCGCGCGCCGGCATGCCCTCGGCGCGCAGATGGTTGTAGGTGTCGATCAGGATGATGTTGTTGTTGCAGATGATGCCGGCGAGCGAGATGACCCCCAGGCCGCCCATGACCACGCCGAACGGCGAGCGCAGGAGCAGCAGGCCCAGGAACACCGCGGCGGTCGAGAACAGGATCGCCGAGAGGATCAGCAGCGTCTGGTAGAAGCTGTTGAACTGCGTCACCAGGATCACGACCATCAGGAAGATCGCGAGCATGAAGGCGCGCGCCAGGAAGGTCTGCGATTCCTCCATGTCCTCCTGCTGGCCGCGGAAGCGCAGGCGCACGGAGCCGTCGGTGAAGCCCTTGTAGGGATGCAGCGTGAAGTACTGGCTCAGCTCGCGCACCTTGCTGTCGGGCAGCTCGCCGGGCGCGACGTTGGCCAGGACGCGCAGCACGCGCTTGCCGTCGATGCGGCGAATCAGGTTGACGCGCGGCGCCGGCTCGCGCTTGACGAAGGTCGAGGCCGGCACCAGGCCGTTCTGCGTCTGGATCTTCAGCTCCGAGAGCTGCTGCAGGTTGCGATACGGCGCGGTGTAGCGCGCGCGGATGTCGACCTCGTCGTCGGCGTCCTCGGGCCGGTACTTGCCCAGGAGCACGCCGTTGGTGACCAGCTGCACGGCGTTGCCGACCAGCGTCACGTCGGCGCCGAACTTGGCCGCCTCGGCCCGATCGACCGCCAGGTGCCACTCGATGCCGGCCAGCGGCCGCGTGTCCTCGACGTCGGTGAAGCCGCCGACCGCGTCCATGCCGGCGCGGATCGCGGCGACGCCGTCGGACAGGCGCGCGTTGGACTCGGCCAGCGTCTCCGGCGCCGGCGACGACAGCTCGATCTGCACCGCCTTGCCGGTCTGCGGGCCGTTCTCTTCCTTGATCACCTCGATCAGCGTGCCGGCGACGCCGGCGGTGCGGCTGCGCACCTCCTCGATGATCTGGTCGGCCTTGGGCCGGCGCTGCCAGTCCTTCAGCTCGAGCGTGATCATGCCGATGGTGTCCTGCGCCGCCTGGCGGTCGCCGACCGTGCCCGAGCGCGCATACACGCTGGTGAAGTAGGGCAGGTCGTGGAGGCGCTTCTCGACGTCGCGCACCAGCGCGTCCTTCTCGTAGACCGAGAGGTCGCCGCGGCCGTGGACGTTGACGATGATGTTGTTGGGCTCGGCGTCGGGGAAGAACTCGGTGCCGGCGCCGAGGAGGCTGTAGCCGCCGAAGATGGCGACGACCATGCCGATGGCCAGCGCGAGCGTGCGCGCCGGGGCGCTCAGCTCCAGGCCGTGCCAGACCAGGGTCCAGCGCAACGGGTTGGAGCGCAGCACGGGGAGCGGGATGGAGAACCGGAACGGCTTGCCGTCGACCGCCCAGGTCAGCGCGCGCAGGTAGTGGCGAGTCGGGCCGGTGATGTCCTCGAGCCGGCCAGTCTCCGCCGCGGCGATGCGCTTGGCTTCCTCGCGCGAATGCGAGTCGGTGCGGCCCCACAGCGCGCCCAGCGTCGGGATGAAGATCATCGCCATCACCAGCGACGCCGTCAGCGTCGCCAGCAGCGTGATCGGCAGGAACTTCATGAAGCCGCCCATCATTCCCGGCCAGAAGATCAGCGGGAAGAACGCGGCCAGGCGGGTGACCGTCGAGGCGACCACCGGCCAGAACATGCGCTTGGTGGCGTCGCGATAGGCCTGCGCCGGCGGCACGCCTTCGCACATGCGGCGGTCGGCGTACTCGGAGACCACGATCGAGTCGTCGACCAGCATGCCCACGGCCATGATCAGCGAGAACAGCACCACGATGTTCACCGTCAGGCCCATCGCGGCGAGCGCGATGATGCCGATCAGGAACGAGCCCGGCACCGAGATCGCCACCAGCGAGGCGGTGCGCCAGCCGAGGTAGCCGATCAGCACGCACACCACCAGGATCACCGCGGTCAGCACGCCGTTCTGCAGGTCGTTGAGGGTCTCCTTGATCTCGCTGCTGGCGTCCTGCGAGTAGGACACCTGCAGCGTCGACGGCCAGTGCGCCTGGTGCAGCGCCACGGCGTCGCGCACGCGCTGCACCGTCTCGATGACGTTGGCGCCGATGCGCTTCTTGACCTCGAGTGTGATGGCTGGCTCGCCGTTGCGGCGGGCGAACGAGTCCGGGTCCTTGAAGCTGCGCGTGATGGTGGCGATGTCGGAGAAGCGCACCACGCGGTCGCCGGCGACCTTCACCGGCAGGTTCTGCACGTCCTGCACCGTCTCCAGCACGCCCGGCAGCTTGATGGCGAAGCGGCCGCTGCCGCTGTCGAGCACGCCGGCGGCGATCAGGCGGTTGTTGCGCTGGAACAGCTGGAACAGCTGGTCCTGGCTGATGCCGTAGCTGTCCATCTTCAGCGGATCGACCAGGATCTCGACCATCTCCTCGCGGTTGCCGCCGATGTCGATCTCGAGCACGCCCTGCAGACCGAGCAGGTCGTCCCTGAGGTTCCGCGCGATCGCCAGCAGCGTGCGCTCGGGCACCGCGCCCGACAGCGTGACCACGACCGCCGGGAACAGCGCCGCGTTGATCTCGTTGACCTCGGGCTCCTCGCTGTCGGCGGGGAGCTTGGCCTTGACCTCGTCCATCTTGCGGCGCACGTCGCGCAGCGCCTTCTGCTGGTCGACGCCGACCTCGAACTTGAGCGACACCGAGCCGAAGCCCTGGTCGGCGCGCGCGTTCATCTCCTTGACGCCCTCGATCGAGCGCAGCGCGGTCTCCATCGGCCGCACCAGCAGGCGCTCGGCGTCCTCCGGCGAGATGCCTTCGTGCATCACCGAGGTGTAGACGTAGGGGAAGGCGACGTCGGGGTTGGATTCCTTGGGGATCGCGGCGTAGGTGGCGATGCCGACGATGAAGATCAGCGCCAGCGTCAGCAGCACCATGCGCGAGCGGTCGAGGGCCGCGTCGATGACAGCCTTCATGGCGTCAGTTGGCCGCCGCCGCCGGCTTTTCCATCTCGACCGTGACGGCTTCGCCGTCGGCGACGAAGCCCTGGCCGCGCGTGATCAGGACGATGTGCTCGGGCAGGCCGCTGACGTACACGGCCTCGCCCTCGGCGCGGATGATCTCGGCGCGCGAGGACACGACCTTGCCGTCGACGACGTGCTTGACCGCCAGCGTGCCCTTGTCGTCGAGCGACAGCAGCGAGGTCGGGATGCGCTGCGCGGTGGTGTTCTGGACCGGCAGCGTGACGCGCGCAGACAGGCCGGCCGGGATCGCGCTGTCCGGATTGTCGACCGCGACCTCGACCGTGAAGGTGCGCGTCTTCGGATCGGCCATCGCCGAGACGAAGCGCACGTGGCCGGGCAGGGTCCGGCCCTGGATCTCGGCGCTGGCATCGGCGCCGGCCTTGATCCAGGCGATGTCGTTCTCGCTGACCGCGCCGGAGACCAGCAGCGGATCGATCTTGATCAGCGTCGCCACCGGCTGGCCGTTCTTGGCGTAGTCGCCGACCTCGACCATGCGGTCCTCGAGGATGCCGTCGACCGGGGCGACGATGGACAGGTTCGACAGGCGCAGCTGCGCGTCCTTCAGGTCGGCGCGCGCGAACTCCAGCGCCGCGAGGCGGCCGGAGAGGTCGGTGGCGGAGACGTAGCCGGTCTTGCGCAGCTTCTGCGCGCCCTGGTACTCGAGCTCGCGCGTGCGCAGCTGCGCCGTGGCGCGCGCCACCTGCTGCTGCGCGTCGCGCGCGTCGACGCGCGCCAGCAGCTCGCCCTGGGCCACGCGCGCGCCCTTGCGCGGGCCGACCTCGATGACCTGGCCCTCGACCTGCGAGGCGATGTTCACCACCTGGTCAGGCAGCGTGTCGCCATTGATCTGGACGCGGCGCTCGACGGGCTCGGCGTCCTGCCGGCGCACGCTGACGGTGAAGGACTTCGGCGCGACGACGGCCGGCGCTTCGGTCGCCGACGCGTGCTCGTCGCCGAACATGCCGGTCGCCATCCACACGACGACCGCCGCGAGAATGACGCCGACGAGACCCCAGCTGCCGAGCCGTTTCCGCGGTGACAGAAAATCGTTCATGAACCTTCCGGACTGCGCACCCGCCCCAAGGCCCGTGCGCGAAGTGACATACTGAACGGTATGTTACCACGCGTGCGGGCCGGGAAGCACGCCTTCGCGCTGCGCGCGGCGCAGGTCGGCCGCGGTGTCGATGTCCCAGCGTTGCGGGAGCAGCGCGACGCTGCGGCCGGCGCGCGCAAGCCGTTGCTGCGTCTGGGCCAATTCCTTGCCCGAGCTCCAGTCGACATGCCGCAGGACCGCGCTGTCGGGCGCGCTCGCGCCGATCGACACGAAGCCGCCGTCGCCGGCGGGCTGCAGGACGTAGTCGTGCGTGCGCAAGGCCTCGAAGCCGGCAACGAGATCGCCGACCGTGAGGTCGGCGCAATCGGTGCCGACGATGAGCGTGGCGCGCGCGCCCGAACGCAGGCCCGCGGCCATGCGCGCGCCGAGATCGCCGTGCGGCTGACGGCGCAGCGCCGCGCCGAAACGCAGGCGACACTCGACGAAGAACGCGTGCCGCACGTCGGGCGCGCACCATAGCTCGACCTCGGCATCGGCCTGCACCGCCAGCGCGAGCGTCCGGCGCGTGAGTGCGCGGTGCAGCCGCGCGGCGCCCTGCGATCCGAGCGCGGGGATCAGCCGGGTCTTGCACTGCCCGGGGATCGGCGCGCGCGCGAACACCAGCACGCGACGCGCGACCGCGGTCATCGGCCGCGGCGTCGCACCCGCGCCAGCGCGCACAGCGCCAGCAGCGCTTCCAGGCCGAGGGCGCCGCCGCCACCGCCACCGCCACCACTGCCCGTGCCGCCGGTGGTGCCGCCCGTCGTGCCGCCGCCCGTCGGCCGATGCACGAGCTTCGCGCGCAAGGTGTACGGCTGCGGGTCGGGCCCGTGGGCAAAGTTCACGACCGTCACGTAGTACGTCCCCGGTGCGGGGTTGGTGAAAGCCACGTGCTCGTCGCCGCTGCTGCTGCCGCCGACCTGGTCGGCATCCTCGAAGCACACGCCCGGGTCGTCGTCGTTCTCCGGGCACGGCGTGCCCAGCTCGACCAGGTAGTGCGGCGGCGCGTTGCGCTTGACCAGGATGTCGATGTCCTTGCTCGAGGTCGTGTCGAAGTCGATTTCGCCGATGTCCGCGGTCGACGGCACGTCGAAGTGGTAGGTGTGGAACTCGTCGTAGAGATCGGTCTGCAGGGTCTCGCTGACCTGCACGCCGTCGAGCAGCTCGGCGATCTCCAGCGCGAAGCTGCGGGTCGCGGCGTAGCCGTCCGCGCTCAGCGCGAGATCGAAGAACACCTCCTGGTGGGGCCGCGTCGCCGCGGGCACGCTGACGCTGAAGCGCAGCGTCTGCGCCTGGCCGGTGCCGAGGCTCGCCAGCAGCTGCGGCGCGCCATTGACGCTGACCGCGTCGTTGACCGCGTGCAGCGTGGCGGCGATGTGGTTCGCCGGCTGCCACAGGTTCTGCACCACGACGTCGATGTTCGTCGTTTCGCCCGGATCGAGCCGGCCGTTGCCGTCGGCGACCACCACCGAGCGCAGCGTCAGCGACGGCCGCGGCGCCAGGGACAGCGAGCGCGCCGCGTCGACGCGGCCGCCGGCGACGCGCCGGCGCGCGAGGTTGGCCGGATCCTGCCCGGGGTCGGCGCCCTCGATCAGCCGCGCCTTGATCTCGCGAAAGCCCGCGCTCGGGATCGCGCTCTTGATCAGCGCGGCGACGCCGGCGGTGTAGGGCGCCGCGAAGGACGTGCCGGACACGCCGCAGCTGCCGTTGGGGCCGTCGTCGTTGCAGCCGGTCGGCGTCGAATAGCCGCTGCCGACCGAGGTCGTGATGATCTGCAGGCCCGGCGCCGCGACGTCGACCGTCACCGGCCCGTAGGTGGAGAAGCTCGCGATCTCGTCCTGGCGGTTGGTGGCGGCGACCGCGACGATGTTCTCGGCGTCGAGGTTGGCCGGGTAGGAGAACTGCGAGCGATCGAGGTTCGAGTTCTCGTTGCCGGCCGCGGCGACGAACAGGATGTCGTTGCCGGCGAGCGCGCGGATGGTGTCGAGCTCGGTCTGCGAGAAGCCGGGGCCGCCGAAGCTCGCGTTGATGATCTGCGCGCCGTGATCGCGCGCGAACTGGATCGCTTCCAGCTCGCTCGCCGATTCGTCGAAGCGGATGCGCAGCGGCAGCAGGCTGACGTTCCAGGCCACACCGGCGACGCCGATGCCGTTGTTGCCGCGCGCGCCGACGGCGCCGGCGACGAGCGTGCCGTGCGTGTCGCCGTCGTGCGCGGTCGGATCGTCGTCGTCGTCCGCGGTGTCGCGGCCGGCGATGAAGTTGGCGGCTAGGTCGGGATGATCGAGCTGGAAGCCGTCGTCGATGATCGCCACCGTGACGCCGGCGCCGGTGCGATCGACGCTGCCGTTGCCGTCGCCGTCCCAGGCATCGACCAGGTGCAGGTCGCCGCCGGGATTGCCGGGCGGCCCCCCGTTGACGAAGTTCGCCTGGCCGGTGTTGCGCAGGCCCCACTGCTCGGGGAACAAGGGATCGTTGGGGACCACCGCGAGCTTGCGCCGGATGAAATTCGGCTCGACCGCGGCGATCGCCGGATCGGCGCGCAGCACGTCCAGCATCTGCGCGACGGTGGTGAAGGCCGGCAGCTTCATCAGCTGCACGCTGCCGTGCATCAGCTGGCGCTCGGGCGTCAGCCCGTAACGCGCGGCTTCACCCAGCGCCTTGGCCGGCGTGTGGTACTTCACCAGCACCTCGCCCTCGCGGTAGGGCGGCGCGCGATGCGCGGGCAAAGCCGCGAACGCGGGCGCAGCGGCGAGGGACAGGACGGCGGCAGTGACGGTCAAGCGCATTGCGGCAAGCTCGCGAACGGTGATCGGCGTCGAGAATACGTCAGCTGCCTGAACGCCAGCCTGACGACGTTCCATTTGCGCCGGGAAATCCGCTACAATTCGCGCCCTTTCGTGGGGCGGTAGCTCAGCTGGGAGAGCGCTGCGTTCGCAATGCAGAGGTCGGGAGTTCGATCCTCCTCCGCTCCACCATCAGGTTCGCGAAAACCCCGCCCCGGCGGGGTTCTTCATTTGCCCGGCGGCTTGGCCTCGCACGACGATCCGCTCGAGCAGCTGCCGCAGCCCTTGGCCTCGACCTTCGGCTTGGGCCGGATCATGCGCAGCGCATACGCCGCGCTCGCGACCACGGCGCCGCCGACGATCAGCCACTCGATGACCTGGTACGCGCTCACGCGAGCATCCTCGCGACCTGGTAGGTCAGCAGCGACGCCGCATAGGCCACGCCGAACAGGTAGCCCGCCGCGATCCACACCGGCTTCCAGGCGTTGGTCTCGCGGCGGATCACGGCCAGCGTCGACATGCACATCGGCGCGTAGATGTACCAGACCAGCAGCGACAGTGCGGTCGGTACGCTCCACTGCGCGGCCAGCAGCGGCGTCAGCGCCGCGCTGGCGGTGTCGTCGGCGGCCAGCGCGTAGACCGTCGCCAGCGAGCTGACCGCGACCTCGCGTGCGGCCAGCCCCGGGACCAGCGCGATGCAGATCTGCCAGTTGAAGCCCAGCGGCGCGAACAGGTATTGCAGCGCGTGGCCGAGCATGCCGGCGACCGAGTACTCGATCGCCGGAGCGGTCGCGCCCGCGGGCGGCGCCGGGAAGCTCGACAGCGCCCACAGCAGGATGGTCAGCGTCAGGATCACCGTGCCGACGCGCCGCAGGAAGATCCCGGCGCGCTGCCACAGGCCGATGGCGAGGCTGCTCAGGCTCGGCAGGCGGTAGCTCGGCAGCTCCAGCAGCAGCGGCGCCTCGAACTGCGTGCCGCGCCGGCGCTTGATCACGAACGACACGACCAGCGCCGAGACGATGCCGGCGACGTACAGGCCGAACAGCGTCAGGCCTTGCAGATTGAAAGCGCCGAGCACCGTCGTGTGCGGAATGAAGGCGCCGATCAGCAGCGTGTACACCGGCAGCCGCGCCGAGCAGGTCATCAGCGGCGCGACCAGGATCGTGGTCAGGCGGTCGCGCGGATCGGGAATGCTGCGCGTGGCCATGATGCCGGGCACGGCGCAGGCGAAGCTCGACAGCAGCGGGATGAAGGAGCGGCCGGACAGGCCGGCGCCGACCATGAAGCGGTCGAGCAGGAAGGCCGCGCGCGGCAGGTAGCCGCTCTCCTCGAGCGCGAGGATGAAGGCGAACAGGATCAGGATCTGCGGCAGGAACACCACCACCGAGCCGAGGCCGGCGATGACGCCGTCGACCAGCAGGCTGCGCAGCGCGCCCGCCGGCAGCGCCTGCGTGATCAGCGCGCCGACCTGCCCGAGCACGCTGGTCAGCGCGTCCTGGAACGGCACCGCCCAGGCGAACACGCCCTGGAACATCAGGAACAGGACCCCGGCGAGGATGGCCAGGCCGAGCACCGGGTGCAGCACTTTCCAGCACATTGGGATCCTAAGCTTAGAATTCCACGTGGACAAGTTGTCGCGGCCGCTTCTATAGTGTCACCTAAATACTAGTGACTCCAGCGTAACTGGACTGGCCACAGTTAGGCCGCAAATGTAATCACACTGGCTCACCTTCGGGTG